>CENU01033312.1_pt1 | contig 36128 bp, 34 predicted proteins | sample 361331 | NCBI WGS metagenome assembly CENU01 (sample SAMEA2619766, study PRJEB7988) | marine metagenome | isolation source: saline water (ENVO:00002010), including | reverse complement strand
GATGAAAAAAAATATTTTTTAATCCCATCTTCTTTACATGAAATTAATAAATTAGTGTTAATCAACACGGACTGCATACACTCGGCTTTATTATTTTCAATAAAACCCATACCTCCCATATTGCAGGCCATATTAAATACATAATCAATATTTTTAGTAACTTTTCTACAATTACTTATATCCTTCATATCCATTGAAAAATGATTTTCTACACTTTCAAATTCTTGAAACCAATACTCTTTTGGTTTGATATCAGTAGCTACAATATAATTTCCATCTTCCATTAGTCTTTTAACTAAATGACCTCCAATAAAGCCACCTGCTCCTACAATTAAAATTTTTTTATTCTTAATCATTATAAAAATTTATAGTTTTATATGTTTTAATGTAATATTTTAAAATTCAAATACTTTATCGCATATTTCTAAATTTTTTCTATCATCTTTAGTTTGTAATTTACTGATTATTAAATATTTATATTTTTATCAACGTTAATCTGTTTGTATTAATACAAGAATTCTATGTCCCAATACAATCTGTCTTGCCAGCCATTTTTGCTATTATTTTGAGTATCTGGTTAATTGATTGAGATAATATTATTTTTATTATTTGAAATTTATATAAATTTATTATTGATTTTTTTCACCAAAAAAAATTCTTCTAAAATATATATTTTATTATAATTTACTAAAACTACCCCTTAACTAGATAAACTTATTAATGTCAATACAATTATACTTACAAATAGTAAAAATTCATAAAAAAAATATTTAATGATAATTAAAAATTTTTAATTTTAGTTAAATTAATCAAAAGCTGTTTCTTATTCATTTCCTGATAACACTCTCTTAAATTTTTATAAATAACATTAAAGTTCAATTTGATTTTTTGTTTTCTCCTAACTAAAAAAATTTCATTATTGAACTTTTTAATAGTTTCTTTTTTATCAACAATATTTTCATGTAATTTTTCCCCTGGTTGTAAGCCAATCTCTTTATATTCAAAATTATAATTTGGATTTATTTTCGATTTAATTTTTCCTAACTCTTTTGCTAGATTTAAAATATTTAAAGGTTTTCCCATATTTAATATAAAAGTATTTTCTTGTATGTTGATATCGATTGTTTGAAGTACTAAGTGACATGCCTCATGAATAGTCATAAAATATCTTGTGGCTCTTTTGTCAGTCAATATGATTGGTTCATTAGAGTTTATTTTATCAATAAAATTTGTAATAGCAGACCCTGAGCTTCCAAAAACATTACCAAATCTTACAATTTTAATTAATTTTTTATGCTTTTCTGAACGATTAAAATTCTCACAAACTTTTTCAGCAAATCTTTTAGAGTATCCTAAAATTGATTTGGGATTAGCAGCTTTATCTGTTGAAATAAACACCATTTCACAATTATATTTTTTTAATAAATTGCATAAGTTATTAGTTGCGAAAACATTATTCTTCACAGCAGAAAATAAATTATGTTCAAGAATATTTACATGTTTATATGCAGCTGTATGAAAAATAATATTTATATTTTCTTTATTAATTATTTTTTCAAGAAGTTCAATATTACACACATCAGTTAGATTAAATATAACTTTACGGTTAATTAAATTTTTTTGTAAGTTGTAAATTGCTAACTCAGATTTATCTATAGCAACTATTTTTTTTACTTGTTGCTGTAAGAGTTGTCTACAAATTTCAGATCCTATAGTTCCTCCTGCACCAGTTACAAGCACATTTTTATCACGTAATTTTTTTATTTTTTTAATTTTAATTTGTTTTCTATTTAAAATACTATTTATTTCATCAATATTAATATCATTGATATTTATTTGATCTGAAAGTAAAAATTTTTTTTCTGGTAAAAATCTGACATCAAAAAAATTTTTCTTAATTTTTTTTAATTTAAAGCTTAATGTTTTTTTACTTAATGAAGGTATAGATAAATAAATTTTTTTTACATTCAAATTTATTTTTAACTTAAATAAATCTTCGTATGATATTACTGGTATTGAGTGCAAAATAGTATTATGAATTTTTTTATTATCATCAACAAAACACAAAACATTTTCTTTATTTTTAATTAACTCATTATATATTTGTTGCCCAGCATTACCTGCACCATAAATTACAACACCATTAGCTTGGTTTTGTTTATTTTGATTATGAGAATATGTTTTGATATTTAATGTCTTTTTTACCTTCAAACTTTTTTTTATATATTTTCTTAAATCTCTAAATTTATAATTTTTGATTTGAGATATTAAATTTTGTGTGTTCGCAATAGAGTTGGAAATTTCTTGAACTTTATTTATTTTATTAATTTTATTTTTTGAAAAATCTGAGAGATAAATTAAATCTTTAATTGCAAAACCCTTTCCAGTGCCAATATTGTAGATACCTTTTTTTAAATTTTTTCTAATGAAAATTTTATATATTTTTCCAATATCATCTAAGTGAATAAAATCTCTCAATGACAAACCTTCATTTATCAAATTAATTTGCTCATTGTTCCTCTTTGCTCTAATTATTTTTTCTATAAAAGAAAATTTATCTTGTTTATTGCCATAAGTATTAAATACTCTCATAATGTAATACTTTTTATTTTTTTTATTTGCATAGTTTGAAATTAACTTTTCAACTGCTAATTTGAATGATGAATATAATTCTCTATTAAAATTATCTTTATTAGTATTATTCAAATTAAGAGGTATATCATTTACAGATGAACTGCTTGTGTAAATAATTTTATTAATTTTTGAGGATTTTATATTTTTTAGTAAAATTATTGTTCTATTTATTGATAAATAACAAAATTTACCATAATCTTTTAAAGAAAGTTTATTTAAACTATTTGAAGGAAAAAAATTATTAAAAATAATATTTATTTTTTTAAATTTGTTTACCTCTTTAATTAGTTTTTCAATATTTGGATCATTAGCAGAATAAACTTTAGAATTTTTAAGATATTTTAAAATATGTAAAGTTACGAAACTATTTTTACCTATAATTATGTTTTGGATCATTAAATTTTAAAAATAAAATTACTATTGTATATATAGAAATAAAACTAATAAAAACTAAAAAGAATTTCATTTCAGTTAATAAAAAAAGAATTATTGGAACTATAGATAATATTAAAAGTGCAAGATTTGTCTTAATCAAAGAAAATCTTTTAATAAATAAATGATGTATATGGTTTCTGTCACCATAAAATGGGTTCTGTCCTCTATAAAGTCTAGTTATAGTCAATCTAATCAAATCTAAACCAGGAAGTAATAACAACAAAAAAATTTCATCGGCGTAATTTATCCTATTTAAGTTGTATTCATATATTAATGAAATAGATGAAATTATTGTTAATAAAAATACACCTCCATCACCCAAAAATAGTTTTTTTTTTAAATTTAATATTAGAACAAATAAAACTAAAAAAAAATTAAAAACATAAAATAAGTTATTGTCGCTGTTAAAAAAAAGGTATGAAAAAATAACTGTAAAAAAAATACTGGATTGACCATTTATTCCATCAAAAAAATTTAATGAATTAGTAAGTAAAATTATACAAAAAATAGTAAAAGGTATCGAAAAATTTCCAAAAAATATTTTACTTTCAAAAAATGATAATGAAATTTTTTCTAATATTAAATTTTTATTAATAGACAATGCAATAATAAGAATAATAATTAGTAAAATAATTTTTTTATATGGACTAAGTTTTTTTTTATCATCATAAAATCCAACAAAAAAAAAACTTAATACTAAGAATATCAGTGATAAAATTTCATTTAATTCAAATTTATAAAAATAGTTTTTTTCATAAAAATAATAAGAGGAAAAAAAAATTAGATAGTTCAAAATTATAATAATACCTCCAAATATTGGTGTTTTATAATCGTGAAGTTTTAATTTATTGTCTGGAACATCAAATACATTAACTAATTCTGTAAAATTTTTATAATAATACAAAACCAAAGAGTTAAAAATCAGTAAAACTAATATTGTTATCATTAAAGCTTAAAGATCCTTTTATAACTGTAAAAATAAAGCGCAAACATGTAAAAATTAGAAATTGAAATCCAATTATTAAACATATTTCCACTTGGCAGAAAAGGAAATAAATAAATTATAATTCCTATGGAAGAAATCAAAAAACAGTAATTATCTACATTCTTATTCTGTATCTTATAGACCGTTATCAAATTTCTGATTATAAATAATATACCAACTATATAAAAAATAATCCCTAAAATTCCAGTCTCTGATAATATCTGAAGAGATATATTGTGAGGGTGAGTAGAACAGATACCGACATCTGGATCATATTCTACACTTCTGCAATAATATCTGAATCCTCTTGGACCTATCCCAATTAATGGTTCAGTTAAAAAAAGTTTATAGGCTAATTTATAATGTCCCTCATGCTCTGATGAAAAAAATTTTAGGTTTTTAATTACTTTTTGAGAATCTTCTTTAATATTATCTACCGATAGTTGCTTATTTTCCTCTAAAAAAATCTGATTAGTGAGTTGATTAAAAGTTTTAACAACAATTCTATTGAATAAGTCTGATTTTCCAATATTTGAAAAAACAGTAACAAAAATAAAAATTAATAATACTGTAAACGAGTAAAAAATTATTTTTCTTATCTTGTTTAAGAATATAGTTAATAAAATAAGAAAAATTAATAATAAAGCCAATGAAGTTCGTTCTCCTGACAAATATATACAAATTAAAAAAGCTGAGAATATTAATACAATAAACTTAAAATTTTTGTTTAAATCAAAATCAATATAAAAAATTAACCAAAGGTATAATGGAAAAAGCTTTAATAAATAACCACCTAATATATGCTCTGAACCAAATACACCTGAAATTCTATTTCTGATTATTTTGTTTCCGAATAAGTTCTCACCATTAAAGAATTGAAATATTGTATCAAAAAAAATAAATGCCAGGATAAATGTTATTAAAAAAAAAATATTTTTAATTTCTTTATTTTTATAGTTTTCAAAAATTTCAAGAAAAAAAACAATAGATAATAATAATAATAGATATCTAAAATAAAATATTCCAGAATATTTTAAATCATCATTAATATTCAAATATGCATGAATACCTACAAAAAAAGAGAATATTAAAAGGAACAAAAATTTTTTATCATTTAAAAAACTTAAGCTTCTATTTTTAAATAAAAAACTTAAAATTATTATAAAAGCTACTATTTCGGTTACAGCAATGCCCACAACAAAAGTTAGGGGTAATAAAATTATAAAATAAGTTAATATACTTTTTTGATATTTATGAAGCATTAATAGTTTTTAAAATTTTTTTTTGAAATTCTTTTTTAGAAAAAAATTTATTTCTTTTCATTTCTTTTTGTATATTTGTATAATTTTTCATAATGTAAATTATTTTTTTTTCTAATGAATTTGAATTTCTTTTACAACAAAAGATTCCATAATAATTTTTTTTAAGGTGCTTTATTTCATCAAAAATGATAACTGGTCTTAATCTTGAGATGCTTTCTGAAATAACTTTTGGGAAACCCTCTGTATATGATGGTAAAATAAATATATTACACCTATCATAGTATTTTTTAATTGTTTCGATAGAATTGGTTTCTTTTTTAAAAAAAATTTTACTATTTAATTTGTATGTTTTATCAGTACCCACATATATAAGAGAAAAATTTAATTTTATTTGTCTCAAAATTGATAATAATGAAAATATTCCCTTCTCTGATCTGTATCTGCCAATAAAGAGTAATTGTGGTTTTTTTAAAACTGCTTTTTTTGGATTTATTTTCCACATATCATTTAACTCAGATGGATGTACTCTTATATATTTTTTTACATTGTATAAATCAGACGAGGCACTTATTACTTTGAATTTTTTTGTAACGATTTTAAACATTAAGTGATAGATCATAAAACCCACATAACCATACCTTTTTTGATATTCCTTATAACCATCACTCCTCAAATAAACAAATCCATCTAGGTTTAGTTTTGAGAAGAAAATCAAAAACAAAAAAATTGTAAAATTAAAAGGAGTAATTGAAATCATTAAAATTTTTGAGATTTCTGATTTTAATTTTTTATTCTTAAATAGGAAGCTATAATGTAAAAAGTTAATTTTATTAATTTTAGAAATATTTGAAAGTCTAAATTTTAAAACATTTTTTGAGTTTCTACCTAACAAATATGTTTTTATTTTTTTCTTAAATGATCCTAAAACAAGATTTAAATCATTACTTGAGGTATAATAATATTTATTATTATATATCTTATCATTCGATATAATTAACAAAGTATTTTTTTTCATTTTTTTTTAAATTTATTAATCACTTGTCTTGGGACAATGCTTAATATTTTTAATCTAATTAATTCTTTGATGTAAAGAAATTTATTTCTTGAGTAATTTATGTTATTAAAATTTATATTTTTAAACCAATCTAAATATTCCTGATAAAACATTTTTCTATTATGATCTAAAAAATTCTTTTCATGAAATCTAATTGTAGCTAGTGGTTTTTGGATAGCTAAGCCTAAGTATTTTTCAGAAATTCGCATAACATATTCAAAATCTCCTATTGTGTTATAGTTTTCATTAAATTTACTTTCTTTTTCAAAAACGGATTTTCTTATTATAAAACAACTTATTTTAACTAAATATTTTTTTGATAAAAAATTGAATATTTGTCCACTTTTTAATTCCTGATTTGTGGAAATTTCAAATTTATTTGTTTTTTGAAAATAGTGCATACAATTAGAATAAGAAAAATCGTATTTTTTGCTTAAAAAAAAATCTTTTCTTATCTCTAAAAAATTTTTTTCCCACCAATCATCACAATCAACAAATGCAATAAATTCTCCAGAGGCATATTCACAGGCTAAATTTCTTGCTTTATATAAGGTTGTGTGTTCTTTGGCATAAAAATACTTTAATCGATTATCCGAAAATAAATTAAAAATTTTCCTACTATTATCTGTTGATTGATTATCCCAAAAAATAACTTCCCAATTCTCATATTCTTGATCGATTATACTCTCTAGGGTTTTTTTTAAAAATTTTTCACCATTATAACAATTTATAATTATGCTAACTAATTTGCTCATTTTGTATAATTTTATTATTTATTCCGTAGATTTCTATAAATCTTACTTTATTATAGCATTTAAATTTTAAATTAATTAATAAAAATATCATGAACTTATTTTTTGGGATTAAAAATGAAATTTTATTCTCTGAGATCCAGATACCTATTTTTACAAATAGAAATCCAAAAATATTTAAAGCTAATTTGTACAGGTGTTTTCCTGAAAATAATTCTTGGACGATTCAAAAAATTGAAAAAAATAAAATTAAAGATCAATTTTATATTTTAGAAAATAATAATATAAAAAACAATGAAGCATATTTTTTTGCAAATGATGATGACTTTAAAAATTACGATTATTTAAAATTGAAAGATTTTAACCAACTAACTAATACTGTACCAGCCTATCGATGTAACTTAAAAATAAAATTAAGAGATGGTGGTTTTTCCTCTTACCAATCAGAATATCCATTTAATATGACAGCTAAATCAGGTATGATAATTAGTTCTGTAAGCTCAATAGCAAATAAAGATGCGGATAAAAACTACCTTTTTTTTAGAAATATTTATTATGAACCAATAGAAAAAGAGTATGAAGGTTTTTTTATTAATATTAAATCTAGAAAAGTAATAAAAAAAATCAAAATAATTTCAAATTATTCAAACTTTTTTGAAATCAGTGAAGAATTAATTAACCCAGAAATATTTTTTGTCACTAAAAATTTATTAGGAATACCAATGTATATTTCATTAAAAAATAAACACTTATCTTTTGAACATACACACCCTCTTCATGAGTATATTTTAAGTAAAAATAGATTTACAAAAGTAAAAAATTTTAAAGAAAACATAAATGAGATCATTAATTAAATCATTAACTAATTCAAATTTTGCTAGAATTATTAGGAATAACCTTAATATAAAACCTTTAATATTTGATGTTAATAAAATTAATTATTCAGCTTCAATCAGTGATGCTTTTGCTTGGAGAACTGATAATGGGTTTAAAACTAAATTTAAATTTTCAGATATATTAAATTTATTTTATCAAATAGAGGATTCTTGGGTAGAAATACATTTTTATTCAAAAAAAAATGTCATACTTAAGAAAGAAAAAATAGGATCGCTTTCTCTTTCAAACGAATTTGAGATTTCATCAGAATATTTAAATGGAATAGAGGATTATGGTGTTTTTTATATTTATCATTTTAGTAAAAAAAAAATTGATAATAATAATTTAATATCTAATAGATGTTATTTGGGATTTTCAAAAAATAATAATTTATTTTCATTTGTACATGGAAATACGCTTGCAAGATACAAAGATATCAATAATGAGCGCGAAGTTTACACTGATATAATAAAAACCTCCAATTTTAAAAATCAAAGTTATAAAATACAAAAATATTTTGTTGATTTTGATTTAAATGAATTATTTTTTGTTAACCCAACTTCTAAAAAAATTAATTTTTCATTAAATAAGTTAAACTATAAATTAGATCCTGGTTGTTCGCAGATAATAAAAACTAAAAAACCAATCAATTTAATTAAATCTAATTGTTTATTTTTAAGACCAATAATTTTTAGTTATAAGAATAATTTTATGGACGTTCATCACAGCTAATAATGTATAAAAGTTTCTTAAATTTAATTTTTATATTAATTTCTTTTTTAGACAAAATAATATTTCTGATTACAAAAAGAAGTATTTTGTTGTATTTGAAGGATTTTTTTGAGATGAGAGCATATACAGAATTAGATATTTTAAATACAAAAACAAAATTTTTTACTCCCAATCAACTTACAAAATGGAGAACTGAGACGATTCTTTTAAAAGAGCCTGAAACTATAGAGTGGATAGATAATTTTGATAATTCAAAAGAAATTTTGTTTTGGGACATAGGTTCAAACATAGGTATTTATTCAATTTATAACTCAATCAAAAATAAAAATTCAAAAACAATTGCTTTCGAACCATCTACATCAAACCTGAGAATTCTCAGTAGAAATATATTTATTAATAATTTACAAAACCAAATATCAATTTTTCCAATCGCTTTAACCGACAAATCCAATGTTTTTTTAAATATGAAGGAAAATAATTTTATTGAAGGATCGGCGATGAATTCATTTGGGGAAGAATGGGATTTTGAGGGTAAAAAATTTAAATCTAATATGAGCTATAATATTTTTGGTACATCGATCAATTTTTTAGTTGAAAATAAAATACTCAAAATACCTAATTACATCAAGATCGATGTAGATGGTCTAGAGCATTTGATTTTAAATGGAGGATCAAAATTTCTAAAGAGTAAAGAGATTAAAAGTTTATCAATAGAATTAAATGAAAATTTTAAAGAGCAATTTGAACATACATTGAAAATAATGAAAGAAAATGATTTTAAAATATTAAAAAAAAATCATAATATTAAATTTATAGATAAAGAAAAAAGAACAGACAAAACTTATAATTATATTTTCGAAAAAATTATTTGATCACTGAAGTTTAAAAATATATTAAAAGTGAATTAAATTTATATTTAAATATTTTATTATAAATTTTCATTAATAAGTAATAACTTAATTAATAATTATATTTATTTTTAATAAGAGTTTTTTTGAAAAACTTTAAATTATTTTCTTTATAATAATTTTTTATTGTATTACTGAATATTTTATCTTCTTCTTCAGAAAATTCTTTATGAAATGAAAGTTTATGTTTAATTAAATTCTTCATTTTTAGAGGAATAAATTCTTTAATTTTTTTATAAAAACTATTTTGAGTAATCTTAAAATTTAAATTTGTGTCATATTCAATTTTATTTTTATATTTAGGTAATACATGTTCTTTCTTTTCTAGAGAAAATAAAGATTTTGTATAATTTCTATCTACTTTTAAAAAATCAGAAAAATTAAAAATAAATTCATCAGGATTATTTTTTAAATCCTCATAATACAAAAACTTAAAATTTGAGTCTTTAAAATTTATAGATAAATTGTTAATCAATTTATAAAAGTCATAAGTATCAGCGAATAATCTAAAATTATATATGTTGCTAAAGTTATTTTTGACTGAGTTATGAAAACTAAAATCTCCTTTACTATAATCATAATAATTAACCAATTGATTAAAATTTTTAATATTTAAAAATCTTGATAAACTTTGATAACCTGCATGATAGTGAGATTTAATCAAATCATATTGATCTCTTAACACAATTAAAAAATCTACAGATAGTTGATGTTTTTCATTTTCTAGTATTTTATTTAAATATTTAAATTCTCTAAAATTATTAGAAATTACTTTATAACTTGTATATCGTTCTCCGGAGATGATATTTACTTTTTCTTCTGAAAAGAATTTAGAATAATCTTTTTTTAAAGGGTAAATATCATTATTCTCTATATCGATATCTAAATATTTATTTGAAATCTCATTCAACTCTCCCTGTTTTATCTTAATGCCTATGTCTGGACGATAATCTTTGCAACCTAAATAATTCAAATTTTTATGAGTAGGAAAAACATATTTTTGCAAAATTGTAGACGCCGTTCTTGTAAACCCTAAATGATAAACAATTCTCATTAACTACTTTAAATTAAATTTTTCTTTATTTAGATATAGTACATCAGCAGCAAACACTAAACCTGAAAACAAATTATTATTTGATAAATCTATTGCAACCATTCTATAATTATATGGAATTAGAAATCTCTCCAAGTCGCTAAAAGAAAAGTATTTATCATAAACATCATCAAACATTATTTCTGTTAAGACTGCATCAACTTTATTTTCTTTAATTAAATTTAAACTACCTTCTAAAATTTTATCTTCATAACCCTGGGTGTCAATTTTTAATAAATCAATTTTTTTTAAATTATTTTTTAAAAAGTAATTTTCTAATGTATCAATTTTAATATTTCTCTTTTCTTTAATATATTCATCTTGTGTTGTTTTAAATTCTTCACTTCTGGCTTTAAGCCATTTTGTTCCTTTAGTAACATTATTAAAAGAAGAATTTCCAGTTTTTTTTGTTATGTTGAATTCCTTTTCGTTTTCTTCATCACCCAAGGCATAATTATTTAAAAAAATATTCTTGTCATATTGATATTTATTTTTAATTTTTTCAAATTCTTCTTTGATTGGTTCAAAAGAATGAATTATTGGATCTTCAAATAAATTTTTAAATCTTCTGATCGATTGACCTTCGTTAGCACCAACATCAATTATGATTGGATTTTTAGAGATTTTTTTTTGAACAATCTCATCTATACTCTGGCTAAAATCTCTCTTTTTACTTAAGTCATATCCAAAGTAATTAATTAAATTTTTGATATTTTTTTTAATCATTATTTAAATTTTTAGCATAAAAATTAATTGTTTTCTTTATTCCATTTAAAAATTTTATTTTGGGTTTCCAATTAAAATCTCTTTTTATTTTCTTAATAGAAGGAAACAATTCTTTAGGCTCATCCTTTCTAAGTTTAATTACTCCAAATCTTGGTTTACCCTTTTTTGTTATCTTTATAATTCTATTTATTACTTCTTTTACCTTTTGGTGTTTCCCAGAGCCTAAATTATAAATTCCAAAATTTTTTTTATCTTTTAATGCAATTAATATTGCATGAATAACATCATCAATATAAATAAAGTCTCTCAATTGATTTCCATTAGAACAATCAAAATGTTTGTTTTCTAATGAGTTTTTAATTACATTAGGTATTAATCTGTTCGTATTTTGATTAGGCCCGTAAGACAAATATAGTCTAAAAATTATTGCTGGAAATCTATATTTCAAATTCATTTTAAGTAAATACTCAGAAGATAAATATTTTGATTTTCCATAAATTGATTTCAAATTTTTTAACTCTATTTTTGATGTTTCAATCTGAGGACACTTGGAAAAACCGTATTCTACGCTACTTCCAAACTGAATAAATTTTTTTATATTACTATCCAAAAAAAAATCGACTAAATTTTTTAAACCTAAATAATGACTATTAAATGTTTTTGTTTTGTGAGAATGGTCAACATATCCAGATAAATTCACTACATAATCGAAATTTTTTTTTACTTTTTTATAAAGTTTATTTTTTTTTGAGATATCTAAAAATAAATATTTTACTCCTTTCAAATACCTTCCTTTAATTGGTTTTTGTGTGGAAATACTTGTAACAGAAAAATTTTTTGTTAAACATTTTTTTGATAAATGATATCCGATAAATCCTGTTCCTCCTACGATAAGAATATTTTTCAAAATTTAATCTCTTTTTTTTTAAAAACCTTATCGAGTATCTCTTTATCCCTTAAAGTGTCCATACATTGCCAGAAGCCAAAATGTTTAAATGCAATTAATTGATCATTTTTAGAAATCTTTTCCAAAGGATCTCTCTCTAAAAAAGTTTTATCATTTTTTAAGTACCTGAATATCTTTGGCTCAAAAACGAAAAAGCCTCCATTTATCCAACCTGAATCTACATTTGATTTCTCTTTAAAGTATCTTACTTTATTTCCAAATAATTTTACAGCACCAAATCTTGCTGGTGGTCTTACAGTCGTTAAGGTAGCAATTTTTTTATTTTTTTTATGAAACTTTAAAAGCTTTTTTATATTAACATTTGAAAGACCGTCACCATAAGTCATTAGAAAGGTTTCGTTTCCAATATATTTTTTTATTCTTCTAATCCTGCCACCTGTCATTGTTTTAATTCCTGTTGGTACAATTTTAATTGTCCAATTTTTAAATTTTTTTCTAAAATATTTTTTTATATGATCTCCTTTATAGCCAACTGGAATAATGAAATCTGTGAAACCAAAATTGGAGTAATGTTTCATAATATGATATATTATTGGCTTACCTGATATTCTTACCATAGGTTTTGGAATTTTTTTTGTATACTCTACTAATCTAGTTCCTAAACCACCTGCCAATATTACAACTTTCATTTATAAAATTTTAGCCTTTTTTTTATAGTACTCTAGATCCTTGATAGATAAATCTTCAACACTTCTATAATTTTTATTATAAAAATTTTTATACCAGTTTATTGTTAAATCTATAGTTTCACTAAAATTTAAAACACATTCCCAACTTAAAACTTTTTTTGCTTTATTTGAATTAAGTTTTAATAAACTCGATTCTCCAAAACTTCTAGAGTTTTTTTTATGTATCCACTTAGCATTATTCCATTTTTTTTTTGCATGTGATAAAACAGAATTCACAGAATAATTACTTTTATTTTTAGGACCAAAGTTAAATGCTTGTCCATTCAAATTAGTATTTTTTTTTATTTTAGAGGATAAAAGCATATAACCATAAACAGCTTCTAATACATGTTGCCATGGACGTGTAGAGTGCAAATTTCTTATTTTTACAAACCTTTTTTTTGACCAGCTTTTTATACAATCTGGAATTAATCTATTTGAAGTCCAATCACCACCTCCAATAACATTTCCAGCTCGTGCCACTCCAATTTTAATATTTTTTTTATCTTTTAAAAATGATTCAAAGTAAGTTTTAATTCCAATTTCAGCAGCTGCCTTAGATCCTCCGTATGGATCATTGCCTCCCAAAATATCATTTTCTGAATATCCCCTTTTTATTTCAAAATTTCTGTAGCACTTATCACTTGTAATAATTATAGCTACACAATTGTGTTTAAAGCTTTTTAAAGTCTCTAGCACATTTATTGTACCCATAGTGTTTGTTTGCCAAGTATCTATAGGATCTTCATATGATTTTGAGACTATTGATTGAGCAGCAAAATGAAAGAGATAATCTGGTTTAAATTTTTTAATTGTATTTTTTAACTTATCTAAATTTTTAATATCTATTTTTTTGTCACTAATTTTTTTTTTTATTTTTAATTCTTCAAAGTGATTTGGTGAAGTCAATATTTTATTTGAAATACCCATTATTTTCGCATTATAAGTTTTTAACCATAAGGTTAACCAAGAACCTTTAAAACCTGAGTGACCTGTAACAACTATTCTTTTTTTATAAAAATTTTTTTTTAAGATATTGTTCATTTAGAATTTATTATAATTTAAAGTAAGAACCTATTTATATCATACATAAATAACTTCTTTCCATGATTTATAATTTATATCAAACAAAAAAGCTTTCTTCCTAAATTCTATTAATTTCCTATTTTTCTCCAAATTTTTAAACTTATAATCAAATCTATCATAATCATAAATATATTTTGAATTAATTAAATTTTTAATTGGTGAAAAATCTAATCCATCTCCTGAAAGAAAAATAAAAGTATTTATACCTAAAAAACTCAAATCATATGATGCGGCTGTCATATTAGAGCATACTGCAATATTTGTTTTGGATGTTAATGAATAAATATCCTGATTACTTATTTTTATATTTTTTGAAGCAAAATTTTTTGAAAATTTTCTATTAGGGTGAGGCTTAGCTATGAATTTAAACTTATTATTTAATTTGCTAAATCTTAAAAAGTAATTTTCTAGAAAAATATTGCTTTCTTTATAAACATCGCCTATTAATAAAATATTTCTTTTTGCTTTGGTTATTTTTTTCTTTAAATTTAATTTGATTAAGTTTTCATATCTTAAAGCCTCAACAACTTTTATTTTATTTGGATTAATCATATTTTTTATAAGTTGGTTTTTGGAGAATATGCTTATAACACATATCTTTTGAATTTTATTAGTAAACATTTTTCTTTCATTGTCTGAAAGAAAGTATCTTAAATCCCAAAATCTTATTGGTGTATAAATAATTGGAAAAATTTTATCAGATTGGGAAGATCTATCTACAAAATGTATAAATGATTTTTCCCAACCTTGATTTTCACATAAATAAAAAAACTTTTTTTCTATTTTATTTAAATTCTGATTTTTAAATAAACTTTTAAATAAATAATAAAAATAAATATTTATTAAGCCATTAAAACCATATGAGTACTCTGAAAAACTTTTTTTAAACAAATAATAAAATTTATTTTTTTCTTTAAAAAATATTTTATCTAATTTTTTATTAAATTTCGAACTATGGTACCAAAAAAAAAACCATTTTTTAAAAATACTTTTTACAATATTAACATTTAAAATTGAATCTAATATTACGTGTTTCTCAAATTTTTGTGAATTTAAGTTTGATAATGATACTGCAATTTCTTTTTTTGTTAATTTACATTGAGGATCATAAATATGTAAAAAAAGTTTTTTATTATTAATATTTACTTTTTTAAATAATTTTCCCCAAAATTGAGATTCATATTTGCCTTTTATAAATTTTTGATGATTAAAATAAGCTAAATAATCAACAAAAATACTATTATTATCTGATAAAAAATTTGTTTTAGGTTTTGGCAGACTTAATCTTTTTAACAAAAATCTTAGGAAATTAATTAAACCAAATACAAAAAAACTTTCTTCTTTAATGTTATTTAAATAACTTAATATAAAAGTTTTTTTTCGATATCTAAAAAAAATATTATTTACCTTACAGAAATTTTTTAAAAAAACAAAAATATCATAATCATTTATATTAAAGATTATTTCTTCAATTTTATTTTTTTTTACTATTTCAGATAAAGCTAAACATTTTATTAAATTATTTAAAGATCCATATTTATCTTTGTAAAAATTTTTTTCATTAAGTAAAACAGTATTAAAAAAATTAAAATTATCATCGAAACGGTAAAATTTTTTAAAAAAACTATTAGATATAATTTTATTAGAAATATTATTAATTTCATCTATGGTTTTTTTTTTAAAATATTTAGAATTTTTGTTAATGTAATTATTAATAGATTTACAATTTTTTGACTCAAAATAACTATCCCATATTAAATTATATCTATCCTTTGATAGATTTTCATAGTTTGTTAAAAAAACGGTTTTCATTTAGATTATTTTGTTACTCATAATTAAGTTTTCGTAAGGCATCACCAGCTAACTTATTAAAAAGATCAATATTTTCATTTGAAAATTCCTCTTTCCAGTATCCTGTTCCTCCTTTTCTGTAATTGCTAGATATGGCCATAGGTTGAAATCTTCCCTTAATAATATTTGAAGCCATATCATTGGTGCCCTTTGTTTTTAAAATTATTCTCTCAATTTGATCGTCATCTAAATCAATTTCATAAAATTTAAGAATTTTTCTAAATTGTTCTTCAGGATTTTTTGTAAGTTCTTCATATTTACAAAAATAAACCATATTAGGATTTTGTTTTGATATTTCCATCCATCCATAAACCCACGGTATTAGATATTTACACACTAATTTGATACTATGATTTATAGCTTCTTTTTTAGGAATTAAATTATAATCTACAGAAGAATGTAATTCATATTTTTTTTTAGGAAATTTTAATAATCTATAATATCTACTTACAACAACATCTCTTGGGTCTCTAAAAGAAACGACTATTTTTTTTATCTTATTTTTTTTTAAAATATCTATATTTTCTTTTTTTGGATTTAAGTGAGTTTTGAAAATTGAATAAGACCAATTGGGAGTTAATAAGAAAGCTGCGTTTGATATATCTTGATTGTTTCTTGTGCTTCTTAACATTGGCATTAGCCTTGATCTATAATCTGGAATCGATCCAACCATATTTTTAATATAAGTTGTTGCACTGAGAGGCATACCTGCAATGAAAATAATATTATATTTATATTTTTTTTTAAAAATAAATTTAAGATCATTTAAGTAAGAAAAAAAAACATAAATAATTAAATTAAATAGTGAGACAAGATGAGTAAAATATTTCATTAAATTTATTTAATGTTTTTTTTTATAAATTTTTACCATTTTTTTTAAAAAATTTACGCAATCTATAGGATAATTACCAATAGCAGTTTCAGCAGCTAAAACTAATCCTTTCGCACCCATTTCTAAGATGCTGTAAATATCATTTGCCTCACCTCTTGTTGGGGTTAAGTTAACCACCATTGACTCTAATAAATTTGTTGCAATAAAAAGATTCTTTCTATTTTTTTTACACAATGATGCTAAATATCTTTGTACAATTGGTATATTTTCAATTTTGATATCTTTAGATAAATCTCCTCTGTCTATTAAAAAATAATTACCCACTTTCAACATATTTTTAAAATCTTTAATCGCATTCTTTGTTTCAATTTTAAATATTTTATTATATTTAGGTAAAATTTTATTAAATTTTTCAATATCATTCACTGAATTAGTAAAAGATAAAGCAAAAAATTTAATTTTAAGTTTTTTTCCAATTTCAATAGCTTCAAAATCTTTTTCAGTGAGATAATTAATTGAAATTTTCCTGTTTACTAAATGAACACCTTTATTATTTTCTAATTTTCCAGGCATTATTACCTTCAGAATTTTGAAAAATTTTTCAGATTTTGTGACTTTAACTTTTAAATTTTCAAAACCAATTTCTAAAATATCATTTTTTTTTAACTTATTAAAAATATAGTTGGGATACAACTGAAAGCTTTTTGAAAATTTATTTAACTTAATGGTTTCATTTAATTTAAATTTTTTTGAAACCTTGCATTTAGTTCTTATTTGTGCCCCCTCTGTGTCTATACAAATTTGAGTCTTTGTATATTTTCTAATAAAATTTATTTTTTTCTCCAGATCATTTGTATCAATATGAGACATATTTAATCTCAATAAATCGATATTTTTCGTAGAAAATTTTAGAAATTCTTTATTTAAAGATTTTGGTCCGAGTGTACAAATTATTTTACTCATAAGATTACTTTTTTAAAAATTTGAAGAGTTTAGTACTATAGTTTTCGTCATAATAACAATAATTTTTTTTAAATGTATCAATTGCTTTTTGAGTTTTTTTTAATATCCACCAATGTTCGATATTATCCCAATTTTTATTTATAAAATTGGCTGCTTCCTCAAAATTGTCAAAATATAAATTATTTTTTTTAAGCAAATTAAGTATGGCTTTTGTTTTTCTATTATAATGCACTTTATATATATCATTTATTAGTATTGTAGGAATATTTGAGGCAAAAGTTTCTAAACCAACCGTGCTAGTTGTGCTAGTTACAACAAGTTTTGATTTAAAAACACTCTTTGAAAAACTTTTATTACGATCGGCTTTAATTATTGATAAATTTTTTTTCGTGAAATAGTTAAGGTTTAGGTTTTGAAAATTGTTTTTAAACCTAAAAATTAAATATTTTTTTTTTATTTCATTACTTAATTTATCTAAAAATTTCTTGTTAAATAATTGAAAAAAATTTTTATTTGCACGTGACGTTCTATTTTCACAATACATGACGAAAGTATTATTCGGTGATAGTGCAATAAGTAATTTATCTGGATTTGAGTGACGTAAAATTTTACTATTCGGATATCCAATATAATTTATTTTTTTATTTTCTTTACCTATTTTTCCCCAGCTGATAAATTGATCACTTATTCTTTTCTCATAATTTTCGAACCAGAAATTCTTTAGCATATTGTATCTTCCACCATGCTGATTAATTATTAACTGTGATCCTTTTTCTTTTTTTAAAGCACAAAAAAATAATTGTTCTGTATTACCAACTAATCCAGTTGTTAATAAAATCTTAGATGGATTAATTTTTTCATATTTTTTATCAATTATAGAAATTAAATTGTTTAAATTTTCTAAAGCCATTGTTGGAATATTTTCTATTAATCTATTGAAAATAAAATTATTTAATTTTTTATTTGACTTTTTATATTTTGATATAAAAATATTTCTTTTGATTTTTTTTACTTTATAATGATTTTCGAAAAAAATTTTTCCAAATTGGTTTAATTTTAGAAACAGTTTTACTTTTGAAAATTTAGACATTGGAATATTTAGAATTAAAATTTTTGAAAATTTCAGCAGAAATAAACTTATTTTTGATATAAAAAAATTAAAATTATATAGTTTATTCATGCTTGAATAGTCAAATATTATTTTTTTATTTATTTTTTTTTGACTTACTTGTTCCGAAAAATTATCATCTATAACCATCTTGGTCATATAATTCTGCCAATAATGATTTGAAGTAAAAATTATAAATTCCTTATTGTCAAAAGGTATAAAGATATTTTTTTTAGCTTTTATAAATTGAAAAGAAAAATTTTTTTTTTTAAAAAATTCTTTAATTCCAAAATAATTTTCTAAATATCTATTTATAAAGGTAATACACCAAGGGCCTAGAAGTAATTCCCAAAATTTTTTACTATATTTAGTACCATGATAATTATTTAAATCTTTAGTTAATTGATTTAGCAAAAATCTGTATTTTATTAAAATATTTTTATTACCTTTAAATTTATTATCAGTCCAATATGGCTCTATTATTTGATTTTTTTTTAAACCTTTTTTAGTTTCTAAATTAGAGAAGTCATCTAGAAGGTATATTTTGTTTGATCTTTTATCAAATCTATTATTATTGATTAAACTGGTAACTAAAGTATTTTTGCCTCGCATATTTTGGTCAAAATGTTTAATTATATGATGTGTTAAAATAATGACAATTTAAAATCTTAATGCACATAATAAGTAAACTATTCTTTATAACAAATACATCTAGTAAAAATTTATTTTTATTAACAATTGTAACTATTGTTACTTCTTTCATTGATATTCTATCTATAGGTTTAATTTTTCCATACACAAAAGTTATACTTAATGATTATTCTATATTTGAAAATTATCAAATAGTTAACAACTATTTAGCAACAAAAAGTAATGAACAAATATTTTACACAATAAGTTTTGTATTAATTATTTTGTTTATATTTAAATTTTTAATTACAATTGCCCTAAGATATATAATAATAAGATATACTCATGGAAAATTACCAAGTGTCCAATTATCTCTTGCTAAAAAATATCAGTTATTATCTTTAAGTGAAAAAAATCTAAAAAAAGATTCTGATATTATTAGAAATTTAAAAGAGTTATCAGAAAAAACTGTTGTATGCTTAGAAAATGTACTCAAGCTTATAGCTGAGTCAGTAATTCTTTTCACATTGTCTATATATTTAATGATTTTTAGTCCAAAAATTTTTTTTATATTAGCATCTATAATAATAATTTTTGGTTTTTCTTTTAGTCAAATATTTAGGCCAATTGTTTATGAAGCTGGAAAAAATAGAATAAATTCTGACTCAAAGATTATATTACTTATACAAGATTTATTATTATCTTTTAAAGAAATAAGAATTTTAGGAAAAGAAAATTTTTTTCTTCCAATGCTGTCGAGTGCAGCAAATAATATCTATAAAAGTATTTCAATAAATATGATGACTACTATTATACCCCGATACGCTATTGAATTAATAGTAATATTATTTTTTGTAACTTTTACGTTAATAAATTACGATAACTCCTCTTTTCTCAACAATACATTACCAAGTTTAGTTGTTTTTGGTGTTGCAAGTATGAGAATAATTCCACTATCTGGCAGTATTATTCGTGGATGGGTAACTCTTAAATATAAATTACCAATAGTTGACGAAGTATATTCTGATATCAAATTTAAATCAGACAGAAAGAAAAAAAATATTAAAAAAGTAAACTTTGAAGAAATTGAGTTAAAAAATATTTCATTTGAATATAATAATTCAAAAAATAAAATATTTGAAGAAATTAATTTTAAAATAAAACAAAAACAAACAATTGGAATTCTTGGTGAGTCAGGTTCTGGCAAAACAACATTTATAAATATTTTGATGGGTCTTTTAGATATAAAAAAAGGAACTTTTAATCTTAATGGCACAGTCTTAGAAGAAAAATTATATGATAAAATCAAAATATCATACATAGCACAAGAAAATTTAGTTTTAAAAGAAAGTGTAAAAAAAAATATTTCTCTAGAAATAGATGAAAAATTAATTGATGTAATTAAATTAGAAGAAGCAATTAAATTTTCAAATTTTGATAAAGTTTTACAAAAAAATAATTTAACTTTGAATTCAATTATTGGAGAAAATGGTTTGTCACTTTCTGGAGGTGAAAGTAAACGACTAAGTATAGCCAGGGCTCTGTATCATAATTGTGATTTATTAATAATGGACGAAGCGTTAAATTCACTAGATGAAATAAATAAGATTGAAATAAGAGATAATTTAGAATCAATTAAATCAAGAATAGCAATGGTAATTATCTCCCACGACAAAATTGATTTAAATAGTTGTGATATGATCTATAAAATAGAAAATGGTAAAATTAATCTACTAAAAAATTATGAAGAATAAAATATTAATTACCGGTGGATCTGGCTTTTTAGGAAGTCACCTTGTAGATTTATTAATAGAAAAAGAGTATAAAGTAATTAATATTGATAATAATCCATATAATTTTAAACACAAAAATTATACTTATATAAATTCTAGTAAACTAAGTTCTCAAAAATTAAAAAATATAATTCAAAATTCACACACTATTTTTCATTTCGCAGCTCAATCAGACATAGAGGAATCTTTAAAAAATCCAAGTGAGACCCTATTAAATAATATTAATAGTACGATAAATATTTTAGATGTAATTGCAAAGTCAAAAAAAAAAATAAATTTTATTTTTGCATCTACACTTTATGTAATGGGCAATAAGGGTTCTTTTTATAAAATATCAAAGCAATGTTGTGAAAAAATATTATCTGAATATGGTAAAAATTTTAATTTTGATTACTCTATATTAAGATTTGGAACTATTTATGGTCCAAGGTCAGGTAAATTAAATAGTGTATACAACATATTGTCTCAAAGTTTGAACAATAAAGAAGTGAAAATTAATGGAAATGGTGACGAGGTTAGAGAATTTATTCATGTAAAAGATGCGGCTCAAGCATGTTTAAAAATTGTTGAAAAAAAAATATTTAATAAAATAATAATGATAACTAATAATCAAAAAATAAAATTAAAAGATTTGTCAGATATTATTAATGAGATGTTCAATTTTGAAAAAAAATTTAAGTTTTTAGGTTCAAAAAAATCACATTATAAATTCACTCCGTATAATGTTGATCAAGATAATGTTGTATTAAAAATAAATTTAGATCAATTTAGGGGTCTTGAAGAAGGACTAATAGAAACAATTAACGCAATTAAGAAAAATAATCGTTCTTAAATAATACAACAAATTTTTTTTAAAAATTAAATGAATAATCAAATTCAAATCAATCGTGAAAAAAACGTTGATGAAATAATTGATCAATTTAATGAAGAAATAAAAAAAAAAATATTTACTTCAAAATTTGAAAAAATTTTATTTGATATTTCGTCTATTTATCAGATTCCAATTTCTGATCTTAAATTTAAAGTTAATCAAATTATATTTAATGACTACAACTTTGAAAAAAATAGATTTTTAAATTTATATAATAGTCTAAAAATTTATTTATACTTTTTATCAAATATATTATCCTTATTGGTATTCAATTTGTTTAAAATAAATACAAAATTTAAAAAAGAATATGAATTAATTCTACCTGACATCGAAAAAATAGAGCAGATATTAAGACTAGAAAAAATATTTGAAAAAAAGAAAGTTTTATGTTTTTTAAAAAAAAAAAAATTAAAAAAGGATTTATTAAATTTTAATATTCAAAGTGTAAGTCTTAATTTTTTACGGTTTGACAAAGAAAACTTTTCAAATAACAGGAAATTATTCCAAATTATTGTGGAAATATTTAAAATTTCTAAACAAAAAAGAATAAATTATTTTTATATTTTAAATATAATCTTTTTAAGTATTTTCAAAAATTCTACTATTTTTAAATCTTATAAAAGTAAATACTTATTAATTGATAGATTTTACTCATCATGTACGATTGTTAAACATTTTTTCAAAAAAAACGGTGGAAAATTATCTATGTCTACCCAAAAAAGTTTACTTGAAACTTCTCTGACTAACTATTCGAACTTTGACATTCTATTTACTTTAGGTGAAGAAAAAGTAGATAAGGAAAAATTAATCAAATATGGAAAAATAGGTGAAATATATCCTTTGGGTTCCTTTTTTTATGAACATCGTGACAGAATAAATAAGATATCAAAAAAAAATGAATATGAGTTTGATATTGTATTTTTAGGAATTAATTTTACACGAAATGTTTTTATGTCTAATAATGTAATTAATGGATATTACGAGGCTTTGTCATGGCTAAAAAAATATTCAGAAAAAAAACCAGATTTAAAAATTGTGATTAAGCATCACGATCAAGCCAAAATACAAATTCGAGAAAGAGAAATGTTTAATGAATCTAATATAAAATTTATTGAAAACTCTAAATTTTATGGAGAAAGTTATGATTATTGTTTTAATTCAAAAATTATTTGTAGTTTTGGTTCTGCACTTTTATTAGAAAGTGCAATATTCAATAATAATATTTTTTTTTTAAATCCAGATAACTTAAATAAAAATTTTTTTGAAATTCAAAAATTTGAAGAATTACAAATTAAAAAATATCAAGATATGGAAGATAAATTTTCAGGTATATTGTATAATAAAAAAACAATTAAAATTGATACTAATAAATACTGTTTGAAAGATTACCCTTCAAATAACATAATGAAATTTTTTGACTCCAATTAAATTTGGAATTTTAAATTTTTTTAAGCAATTTTTTTTTTTTATAGAGTATTTCAGCTAATTTGAACGAAACTTTATCATCAATATCAGTTGCTGTTAGAGTATCTGTTGTAAAAAAATACGGATTTTTTCCAACACAAGATCCCCATTTTATCATATCTTCTCTTTTTAGTATATTTATTGCAAAGCTTAAAGAAACTAAAGGAATAAGATCCTGTGATCTTGGCCAAGGCGTTCTTTTAAAATTAATTGTTTTATTTTTAAAATAAAAATTTTGTTTATGCTCTACTGAGCTCAACAAACAATCATGCTTTGTGTAAATTTTTTTCCATTTCTCTACTGCTTTCTCATAAACCCGATGTGTAATTAAAGGATTTGTAATGTTGACCCAGGCAATGAATTTTCCAGTGACCTCAGATGCTATGTTCCTATAAACTTCACTCATTGGAACTTTACTAGTCGAAAAATAAGGATCTCTTTTATGCACTTCTAATTTATTTTTTTTAGCTATATTTAAAATTTTATCGGACTCAGAAGAGATAATTATTTTACTAAAACATTTTGTTTTTTTTAATTGATTAATTTTAATTTCAAATAAATTTGAGTCTGCAAATCTTCTTAGATTTTTACTTTTAACTCTTTGAGATTTTAATTTTACTGGCACTACAGCAATAATTTCTGTATTTTTGTTCATAATTTTATTTATAATCATTGTTGAATGTGATTTAAAATCTTTTTTTTCTTTTATTGAATAATCAAATGTTTTTGGTTTTTCAAAAGATCTATCAAATGTTGGCAATCTGCCCTTTTTAATCGTATTCATCCAAATTAAAAAGTCAGGTTCAAAAATTTTTCTCCCTTTTTCATATGGACATATAAAATCCACAAGAGTAAATTTTTTTTTACTTGCGCTTGCTAAGTTTCCCATTCTTTTAGCTTGACGCAAAACCCCTTTTTTTGAAAAATCCCAGTCATTATATTTTTTTCTTACTTTATCTGCATTTATCCACTCCGCATCTAACTTCTCTTTTAGTATTTTTGCTAAAGTTGTTTTTCCAGATCCTGGAAGTCCGATAATTAGAACTTTTTTTGTCATTTATTTATTTCTTTCAATTCTTTAAGCCTATAGCTTATTATTTTAGAGGCTTGTGTATTAATGTTAATATTAAATTTTTCTACAAGATTTTTAATCATTTTATAATCCCTGGGAAAATCAATATCAAAATTTAAGTTTGGATGAGCAAGACCTTTATTGGCTTCTAGCGGATAAAGTTTAAATTTTTTTTTATTTTTCCATAAATACAAAGTTACATGTTCTCTAAAAGTTTTTTTTTTTACTAATTTATCTAATTTTCTTAATAAATCTAAAGATAATATTTCAGCACCAAAACCAGTACAGTAAACATTATTAAAAATTTGACGATTACAAACATAGTCATAATTTTTATTTTTATAAAATTTAATAAGTCTATCTATCTCTCTAGGTTCAATAAATGGTTTATCTGCACAAACTCTGATTATATTTGCTTTCTTTACTTTTTTTACAGAATTAACAAATCTACCAAGTACGTCTTTTTCATTTCCAGCAAAAAAGTTAATCTTTAATTTTTGAGAAATATTTTTAAAAATTTGATCATCCCTTTTTTGACTGGTGACTAAAATAATTTTATTAATAGATTTTGATTTTTTTAATCTTTTAATAACCCACTCGATAAGGGTATATCTACCTATCCTCATCATCATTTTTCCAGGCAATCTTTTAGATCCCATTCTAGATTGAACTATTGCAATGTTCATTATTAATTAATTATTCAAGTATTAATTTATATCTTTTTTAGTAATTATTTGATCTTCAACCAAATTTCTTTTAGCTTTTTTACCTATTATGAGACTTAATTTTGCTGGCTCTAAACCTGTTCCGGGTCTTTTGCAAATTAAATCACTCAATTTTATCAATTGATTTTTTTTAATAAAATTTTTGGCTACGATACTTCTTCTTGCAAATTTTCTAGATTTTTTTTCAGATTTTAAGAAAGTTTTCTCTTTTTTTCCTACTATAGTTTGTAAGTAATCTAATTCATCTTTAAATTTTTTTAAATCTTTAATATCCATAGAATGATAGTGATCATTTCCAGTCATTTTTTTATTTATTGTAAAATGTTTTTCAATAACTCTTGCTCCTAAAATATATGCAGTAGTCAAATTTTTCATTTCTTTTGATGGTAAAGTATGATCAGAATAACCAATTAAATTTTTTGGAAATTTTTTTTTCAGAGAACTTATCATGTTTAAATTTGCATCTTTATTATGTGTCGGATAATTCAAAATACAATGCAACAAAACTATATTTTTGCATTTATTTTTTTTAAGGCAATTTAATGCTTGTTTAATTTCTTTTAATGTTGAGGCACCTGTGGATAAAATAACTGGTTTTTTCTTTGATGCAATTTTTTTCAAAAGAGGAAAATTTGTTATATCTGAAGATGAAATCTTATAAAAACGGACTAGTTTATCAAGCATATCAACTGCTTCAATATCAAAAGGTGTGGACATGAACTCTATTTTGATTTTTTTACAGTAATCAGATAGTTCTTGATAATGTTTTTTTTCAAACAAGTCATACTTTTTAAATAATTGAAATTGGTTTTTTGTTTTTTCTTTTTTTGTATCCCAATAACCTTTTGCAAACTTACTGGTAATTAATTCAGCTTTATAAGTTTGAAATTTTGCTGCATCGGCCCCACCTTTTTTTGCAAGATATATCATTTTTTTTGCCATTTTTATGGAACACTCATGATTTACACCAATCTCTGCAATAATATAAGGTAATGACTGATTGCTTATAATCTTGTTACCTAGTTTAATTTTATTATTTTTCATTTTGATTTGTCATATTTTCCGAATGTCTTCTGTATCTATAGAGAGGTATTGGAAGTCTTTTGATAGAATATTTTTTTTCATATCTTGTTCTAAATTCTTTTTCTTCGTTTATAAGATAATTTTCATTATATAAACCTACAGATTTAATATGATCTGACTCAAAAATTATTCCACAGCCAATTGGTTCCTTATCACAATCAACCTGTTCTAAAATTTTTTCATCATCATTTACTAAATAATAATCACACGCTACTGCAGAATAATCATGATTGAGATTTACCATCATATATAAAATTAATAAAAAATTTCTATTTACATAGTCATCTGAATCTACTCTTACTATATATTTTCCTTCACTAACTTTAATTCCCGCATTTAAAGTTGCTGGTAAACCTAAGTTTTTTTTATTTTCGATTATTTTGATTTCTTCTTTAAATGTGTCTTTAAACATCTCTAACACTTCTTTTGTTTTGTCTTTGCTTCCATCGTTTATAACTATTAACTCATAATCTTTTCGTGTCATGCTTTGGTTGAGTAAAGATCTCAAACATCTTGCTATATACTTTTCTCTATTAAATACTGGAATAATAACTGAAATTTTGATGCTCATATTAATTCTTTCTTTATATTAAATTATTTTCTTAATATCCATCATAGCTTGGCTCAAACTATGCTTTGCCTTCCAATTCAATTCTTTAAAAGCTTTTTTGGTACAACAATAAGAAATTGGAACATCTCCTTTTCGTCTTTTGGTAAACCTAAAATAAATTAAAAATTTTGTTTGTTTTTCAAAGGACTTAATAACATCCAAAACACTTGAACCTTTACCTGTGCCAAAATTATATACTTTTATACCTTTTTTTAATCTGTTATTTTTTATCATTGCTACATGGCCATCAGCCAAATCCATTACATGTATATAATCTCTAATACAGGTCCCGTCTGTAGTTCTATAATTTTTGCCAAATATTTTTAATATAGGAATTTTTTTTTGAGCGGCTTTTACAATATGAGGAACAAGATTATCAGAAGGATTTTTTGAATTTTCTTTAATAAGTCCAGATGAGTGATTGCTTATTGGATTAAAATATCTTGCAATTCTTACACTCCATCTATTGTCATATTTAGCTAGATCCATTAAAATTTTTTCAATAATATATTTTGAATTTCCATATGGATTTTTAGTCATACCAATCTTACCACTCTCTTTTAGTGGAAGTTTTTGAGGATTAACATAGACCTGTGCTGAAGAACTAAATATAATTTTGAATACATTTTTTTCTTTCATGCATTCTATTAGGGATAAAGTTGACCCAATATTATTATCAAAATAAGAAATGGGTCTTTCTACACTTTCACTGATAACCTTAAAACCTGCACAGTGGATAACCGCATAACATGAGTGTTTTTTAAATACTGATTTTAATTTTTTTTTATCTCTTATATCAACATTATAAAAAGTAATTTTTTTGCCTGAAATTAATTCTAATTTTTTAATTGTATCTTTATGGCTATTAGAAAAATTATCTATGATAATTGGTTTAAAGCCATTTTTTATTAAGGAAACAGCACAATGTGATCCAATATAGCCCGCACCGCCTGTAATAAAAACATTTTTCACTTTATATTTTTTGATTTAATAAACTTTTAATAATAAAGTTTATATAGTTTGTAAACTTTTATTAATATACAAATATTACAATTATCTAAATAAAATGTTACCTTTCTTATATGAGTATAAAAAAGTTCTATAATATAGCTCAAAAAAAGTTTTATCCATTAAACAGAAGTTTAACAGGTTTAGGTATAAAAAAATCGTTAAATTTAATAAAAAAAGAATTTCCCAAACTAAAAATAATAAAATTAAAATCTGGTAAAAAAGTCTTCGATTGGAAAATTCCACCAGAGTGGAATGTTTCATCTGCTTATATAATTGATAAATATAATAATAAAATAGTTGATTTTAAGAAAAATAATTTACATTTAGTTGGATATTCGATACCAATAAATCGATTACTCTCAAAAAAAGAGCTATTTAAAAACTTACATTTTCTAAAAAAACAGCCAAATGCAATTCCATATGTGACATCATATTACAAAAAGAGATGGGGGTTTTGTATATCTTATGACCAATTCAAAATAATAGATAAAAAATATTCATCAAAAGACAAATTTAAAGTCGTAATTAACTCAAACTTAAACAAAAGAGGATTTCTAAATTATGGCGAAATTATCTTAAAAGGTAAATTAAAAAATGAGGTTTTGATTTCTACATATATTTGCCATCCTTCGATGGCAAATAATGAATTGTCTGGGCCAATAGTTTCGATGGCATTAATAAATTATTTTAGAAACAAAAAGTTGGATAAAACTTTAAGATTCATTTTTATTCCAGAAACAATAGGTTCGATTTCTTTTTTAAGTAAAAATATTAAATATTTAAAAAAAAATATTATTGGGGGATATAACCTTTCATGCATAGGCGATGAAAGACAACATTCTTGTATGTTTTCAAAATATGGAGATTCTCCATCAGATGAAGCTCTAGTAAAAGCTTACAAATATCTTAAAATAAAAAATTATAAAATTTACTCATTTCTTAAAAGAGGTTCAGATGAAAGGCAATATAATTCACCTGGAATAGATTTAAAGATTTCTTCGATATTTAGAACAAAATATGGAGAGTACCCAGAATACCACACATCATTAGACAATTTTAATCTTATGACAATAAATGGTTGTACTGGAGGATTCAACGTTGCAAAAAAATCAATTGAAATATTATTGAAAAGTTCTTATCCAAAAAGTAAAATTCTGTGTGAACCTCAAATGGGAAAAAGAGGTTTATACCCAACATTATCAACAAAAAATAAAAATAGCTTAACGAAAAATTATATGAATTTTCTTCAATATGCAGATGGAACAAACTCTTTAGAAAAAATTTCAAAATTAATAAAATTAAATTTTAATTCTGTCAAAAAAATTTATATCATTTTACTAAAAAATAATTTAATAAATTAATTTATGACAAAAATTAATCCTTTTAATTTTTTTAAAAAAAACTTTTAAATAGATAAATATATAAAAAGTTAATATAAAAATCTATGCATTATCTAACTTCAAACTTTAACTTAATGGAGACTAATTCTCACTGGAATAAATTGAAAAAAAAACAGATTATTATTGATAAAAATTACAATGGATTAATAATATCTTTAAAAAAAGGAAATTTAAAAAATTATAATTTTTTTCATTTAATTTGTTATATAGATTATTCTAATTTAAATGAAACTTTCGGCCAAATAAAAGATCTTATTAAATTAGCTAAAGATAATCCAAAAAAATATTTTTTTTTATACCTATTTGTAAATTTTCATGAAAATCCAATACAGAAAAAATTATTTAATAATAAATTTTTGAAGATAAATTTTGATTTAGAAAACTTTTATTTAAAAACTTTTGATCAAAATATTGCTAAATTATTTTCTGAGAGAAATAGAATACATATTAGATTTCCCTTTGATTTAAAGTTTATTGATTTTATTTCAAAAGAAATTAGTAATAATGTTATTTATTTTTCTTCTAAACCTTACAAGTTAATAATTGTTGATTGTGATAATACTTTATGGGGAGGCATTCTAGATGAAGATGGTCTTGAAAATATAAAATATGATGGTGATGGAGTTGGTCAGATATTTAGTCAATTTCAGCTTTTTTTAAAAAACAAAAAAAAAGAGGGCTTTGTTATTTCGGTTTCATCAAAAAATAATGAAAAAGAAGTTTGGAACGCTATGAAAATCAGAGAAATGATTTTACAGAAAAAAGATTTTATAATCCCAAGAATAAATTGGGAAGACAAAGCACAAAATATAAAACTTATAATCAGTCAACTAACATTAAGAGCAAGTGATTGTTTATTTATTGATGATAATCTATTGGAAATTGAAAAAGTAAAATCAAAAATTAAAGGATTAAATATTATAGATGCTTCAAATCCATTAAATATATTATTTAAAGTTTATTCTGATCCTAGATTATTTAAACACAAAATACTTAAGGAAGATATAAATAAGTACAAACAATATAAATTAAAATCTAAATTCGAGAATGTTTCTAAAAAGAATGACCACTCACTTAAATTCTATGAAAAACTTAAGCAAGTAGTCATATTTGAGAACATAAAAGAGAAAAATTTAGATAGAGCGTTACAATTATTTAATAAAACAAACCAATTTAATTTTAATCTTAATAGATATACAAGCATATCCTTAAAAAAATTACTTAAAAATAAATCATATTCCATTGAACTTATAAGCTTTAAAGATAAATTTGGAGATCATGGAATTATTGGGGCTTATATTATTAAAAAAGAAAAACTAATGATTAAAATAGTTGATTTTGTTTTAAGTTGTAGAGTTTTGAATAGATATATAGAAGATTATATAATTTTAAGAATTTTAAAAAAACATAAGAATAAAAAAATATCAATTAATTATACAAAGGATAAAGTAAATAATGTTCTAATACCAGTTTTTTTAAATAAGAAATATTTTGAATTAGATAAAATTAAAAAAAATATTTTTAAATATGATATAAAACCTTTGAATAATGGTAGTGAAATCGAAAAAATATTTAATAGCTGAACTTAAAAAACTCTTTAAAAAAGAGCTAAAAATAAATGTTAAAGAAAATGGTAAAATTTATGATAATGAAAAATGGGACTCTATGGGAAATTTTAATTTACTTTTATCGATTGAAAAAAAATTTAAAATAAAATTTAATGCTCAAGAATTTAATAAGCTAAATTCATTCAAAAATATTTTAGAAATTGTCACAAAAAAATTTAAATAAGAAACTAAAGCATCTTTTTAAAAGCTTAGGAATTAAGAAAAATGATAAAATTATTATACACTCTAATATTGCAGGATTATCTCAATATTACAAAGGTAGTAAGAACACCAGCTGCAACATATTTATTTCTTTTCTAAAAAAATATATAGGTAAAAAAGGTATAATAATTATTCCTACTTATAATTATCAGTTCACAAAGCACAAAAGACTTGATCTTAAAAAAGCCAAAAGTGAGGTAGGTTTTTTCAGTAATTATTTATTAATAAAAAATTGGAAAAAAAGAACTTTGGATCCTGTCTTTAGCCACATAATTTTTGGTAAAATTATGAATTTCAATTTAAAAAATATCAATACAGAAGCATTCGGAAAAGATAGTGCTTTTAATTTTTTTACAAAAGAAAAATTTAAAATTATTTGTTTTTGTTGTTCGACTGACAGGATAACTTTTTTACATTATATTGAATATTTATTAAAAGCACCTTACAGATATATTAAAAATTTTAATGGAATTTTTGTTAATCATAATTCTAAAATAAAAATAAATTATAAATATAATGTCGGAAAAAAAAATTATGATTATTCTTTAAAAGAAGAAAAAATTAACAAGTTAATTGATCAAAAAAATTTCATTAAAAAACATTTTGGTAGATTTGAATGTTATAGTGTGAGTTGTATTTACTTATACAATGCCGTAAAAAGGAAATTAAAAATTAATAAAAATTTTTTAATAGTCTAATGATTTTAAATATTGATGATAATAAGAAATTTTCAAAAAAATCAGGAGATAAAAACAAGATTCATATTAGTGAGAAATATGCTAAAGAATTTTTTATTAAGAAGCCAATTGTTCATGGTGCAAATGTTTTAATCAAAGCTTTTAAACACAAAAAATTTTTAAAAAATAAATTCAATCATCTAGAAATTATTTTTAGAGATTTTATTAATATAAATGAAAAATTTAAAATTAACGTAAAGAAAAATTATCTTTTAGTTGAAGGTTCACATAATAATAAAATTGAAATTTGTAAGAAATTAAAAAAAAATCTTAAAGTGTTAGATGAGAAACAAATAATAAATGAGTTATATTTTATATCAAAATATATTGGTAATATTTCTCCAGGACCAAATTCTTTAATACAACAAATTAAATTTATTTCTTCTCTTGTTTATCACAGAAAAAAAGTTATTAAAAAAAGAAAAATTAATGAAAACGTAATAATTATTCGCTATTTTCATAAAAATTTAATTACCGAGATTATCGCTCTCAAACTACAGCCATACAAACAACAATCAGTAAATAATTTTTTTAAAAAAGAAAAAATAATTAAATCAATAAAAAATAAAAAAATAATTATTTTTGGAAAAAACAGTGACTTAGGGAATTTTTTACTTAACACTAATCTTAAGAAGATATGTAAAGTCAAAACCTTATCGTCAAAAAATGTAAATAAAAACTTTTTACACAATAATTTAAAACAAATTAAACCAGACTTTATTTTTTATTTTTTTTCACCAAAAATAATTCATGGAAAAACAAAAAAAATTTATGATTATTATTTAAATATATACCTAAATATTCCAAAAAAAATTTTTTTTATTACATCTAAGTATAAAAAAAAATTTAAAATTTTTTATCCTTCAACAATTTTTATTGAAAAACAAAAAAAATTTAAATATTTAAAAGCTTATATAAACGCAAAAAAAAAGGCAGAGGCTGAACTACAAAAAAGAACTTATAATAACACTTTTTTTATTTCAAGATTGCCACAGCTTAGAACGAAATCAAATTATGATCCCTTTTCAGGTAAGTATTTAGGCTCAAAACTGACTAACTTATTAGAAGAATTTAATGATTTTTTTAATTAAGCTTTATTTCATTTTTTTTAGATAAACATCAGGTTGTCTATCTCTATCTATTAAAATATATTTATAATTTTTATTTGCTTTTAAAAAATCCTTAATGGCTTTTTTTTCTCCTGCCCATATTTTCTTATTACCTTCATCAAATACAATTATACCGCCTTTAACGATACTTTTGTCTATTGCTTTAAGGGCATTTAAAGTTGGTTCATACAAATCCATATCAAAATAAGCCAGACAAAATTTTTTATTCTCGAAAGATTTATTATTTAGTTTTGTAGCATCCTGATCAATAAATGAAACATTTTTAAAATCAAAAAATTTTAAAAAATCCTCAATCAACTTTTTTGGAGATTTAAATTTATTTTCAAATTTCTTTGAAGCTTTTGGATCTTTTTTTGTATAGTGAATTAAACCTTTGAAATGATCTAATAAAAAAAGTTTCTTTTTAATTTTATAGATATTCAATATTTTTTTTATTAGTAAACTTGTATTTCCTCTATGTATACCAAGTTCAATGATATCTCCTTTAACATTTTTAATTTGATAGATTAGTTCAAATATCTTAAGCGTCTTAAATAAATTTCTATCTCCTGAAAATAAGCCATAATTAGTTAAAATTTCAAAGCTGCTGAATTTATTTTTTTTTACTAAGCTAACAATTTTTGAATATTTTTTTAATGATAGTTTCATTCAGTCTATTTTGTAATTTAATACTTGATTTTTGTATGACGAAGATATGTTAAGAATTTTCATTTAAATTTTCATTTCTATATCACTATAAATATATAATGTCATTTATAGAAATCTTAATTGATTGAGTTATAAATAAATATATATATAAATAATTTAATTTACCTAAATAAAATGATTTTAGCTCTAATACCAGCAAGATTTGCATCAAAAAGATTACCGGGTAAACCCTTAATTAAAATTGATAACCTACCTTTAATTATTCACATATATAAAAGAGCATTGATGTCCAAAAAAATAGATAAAGTTATTGTCTGTGCTGATGATAAAAGAATAAAAGAAATTGTAGAACATTATGGTGGAATTTGTGAATTAACAAAAAAATCACATAAAAATGGAACAGAAAGAATTGCTGAGATTTCATTAAAATATAAGAAAAAAGCAAAATTAATAATAGATATACAGTGTGATGAAATATTTCTTAATCCAAAACATGTTGATAAATTAATTTCTTTCCATTTAAAAAATAAAGAATTTGATATAATAGTTCCTAACTGTAGAATTTCCAAAAATGATGCAAAAAATATTAATACTGTTAAAATAATAGCAGGCTCTCATAAAAAAATTGTTTATATGACAAGATCGATGGCTCCATCTTTTTTTAGGAGTAAAATAAAGTTTGATTACAGAAAACACTTGGATTTTATTTCTTTTAGACCAACATCACTTCATAAGTATGTTAAATTAAAAAAATCGATCAATGAAAATAATGAGGGAATAGAATTGAATAGGGCGATAGATAATAATTTTAAGCTAGGCACTTATGAGGTAAAAACTAATGCATTTTCAATAAATACTAATAAAGACTTAGCGAAAGCAAAAAACATGATTAGAAAATGCAAAATAAGAAAAAAATATTAAAAAAATATAATTTTATTCTATTAGATCTTGATGGGGTAATTTTTGACTCCAAAGATAATATGAGAGTTTCTTGGAATTTGTGTAAAAAAAAATTTGGTTTAAGTCAATCATTTAAAGATTATTTTAAATACCTTGGTCTGCCTTTTAATAAAATACTAGATAATTTAAAAATTAAAAAAAATAGAGATAAAATAAAAAATTATTACCAAAAAGTTTCAAAAAAAAATTTAAATAAAATTATTATTTACGAAACAGTTAAAAATACATTAAATAAATTTAAAAAAAAAAAAATCAAATTTTCTATTGTTACATCTAAAAATAAAAAAAGATCAATTATGCTTTTAAAAAAACATAAAATAAGACCTGTTTCTATTCATTGTTCCTCTAAGAGTAAACCTGGTAAACCATCTCCTTTCTTATTAAACGAAGCAATAAAACGTAATAAAGCGAAAATAAATGAAACCTGTTTTGTTGGTGATACTTATATAGATTATACTGCGGCAAAAAATGCTAAAGTAGATTTTATTTATGCTAAATATGGCTATGGAGATAAAAAATTTAATTATAAGAAAATTATATCATCTTTCAAAAAATTAGAAGAATATATTAGATAATAATTCTAAGGAGAACTAACTGATTTTTTTCCAAAATTAAAAATTCTTAATAAAAATTCTATAATTAATGAAAAAAATATTGTCGAAACAAGAGTATTTCCAAAAAAAGGTATTGCCACTACATAGCAAGTTATTAAGCCATCTAAAGTATATCCGTACGATCCTAAAGACCAAACACCAAAATTTGTTATAATATAAAATAAACAAGCACCCATTAAAGCCCCTAAAAGTCTATTTGTCATTCTTCGTGAAAAAAATTTAGACATAAGACCTATAACTATGACACTTCCCCATGTAAAAAATATTATTCCGTGAAATCCAATGATTAAATCAGTTATTAAAAAGCTTACAATTAAAGCTGGGATAAACCTAATTCCTAAAATTGCTGGGATATAAAAACTGAGAGCCATTAAACTTGTAAAATTTGGTGGATGTGGAATTAGTCTACTAGCAGCTAGCGCAATAAAAATACCTAATGAAATTTTAATATATCCTAACATTAAAAATTCTTATTTAGCATAAAATCAAACGATCTACCAGGTGCTTTATACTCATAAGCCTCAGAATATTGTTTATCAAATATATTTTTTGCTGAAAAATTGAAATTGTAAGTATTAAATATCTTATAATTTAAATTATAATCAGCTGTGAAATAATT
>CENU01023600.1_pt1 | contig 36397 bp, 36 predicted proteins | sample 361331 | NCBI WGS metagenome assembly CENU01 (sample SAMEA2619766, study PRJEB7988) | marine metagenome | isolation source: saline water (ENVO:00002010), including | reverse complement strand
TAGCTCTTTATTAATAAATCTGCATAATTTTTATAAGAATCCTGAAGCGGAAGGTTCAATATTAATGTATAGAGTCCTATTCCAAGTGGTATTAAAGTGAGAGGCTTCTTTAAAACTCCAACAAGCTCATCATCATATTTAGATTTACTTGCAGCAGCAAATTTCATCAATGAGTTAAATATTAAAGTCCTAAAAATAACAATTGAAATCAGAGTTACAGATAGAATTATCAAACTGCTAAATAAGACTGAATCTGTGCTTAATGAATCAAACATTTTTATTTTGAAATCCCAATGGCTAAATAATCTTTAGATCTAGGATCGCTTACTCCTATAATTTTATTTTCCTCAATCATTATAGAAGAAGTTATCCCGTTACTATAGTCATAATTTGCTGGGCGACGGTAAAGCCTAAATCCTAATCTTTCTAGTTCATTCTGTAATGATAAATCCATATATTCATACATGAGAACATTAGGATTCCACTGATGATGATAACGATTAGCAGATACACTTTCTGATGCTGACATTTTAAAGTCATAATAATTAAGGATTATATGTAGAACAGCTGTAATTATACGAGATCCTCCTTGGGCGCCAGTTATGATGTATGGTTCTCTATCTTTTAGTACTATAGTTGGTGTCATTGAGCTTAGGGGGCGTTTTAGAGGTTCTATTTTATTAGCTTCATTACCTAAAAGCTGAAAATAATTTTCAACTCCTGGTGATGATGAGAAATCATCCATCTCGTTGTTCATAAGAATTCCTGTTCCATCAATAACAACACCGGAACCAAATGCTGTATTAAGTGTAGTAGTGTTGCTTACTGCATTTCCAAATTGATCAATTACAGAATAATGTGTTGTATTTTCTTTAAATTTAAAATTTTCTGGAGCTAGGCTTTCTTTCGTACTTGAAGATTGAAAGTTAATATTTTGTAAAAGTTTTTTAGCCTTATCCTTGCTTAAAAATTCTTGAAATGGAACCTGATAAAAGTCGGAATCTCCCAAGTATACTGATCTCAAGGAATATGCTATTTGCATAACTTCACTTATTTTTAAAATATTTTGTGGTGACTGAGATTCTAAATCTAGATCGATATTCTCAATTATGTTTAGCATAAGTGCCAACATTAACCCTCCAGATGAGGCTGGGGGCATTGTAACTATCTCAAGTTCTTTATAGTCAAAAATTATTGGATCTCGTTCTTTTGCTTCATATGACAGTAAGTCCTGTTGAGTAATAAGACCATCATTAGCTAACATCGCTTTTTCGATAAATCTAGCAACTTCACCTCTATAAAAACCATCTATACCATTTTTGGCAATGAGTTTTAGTGTATTAGCAAGGTCTGTTTGAATTAATCGATCTCCAGCTCTCAAGGTCATTTCATGCTTAAAAAATATATCTTTAGTTGCTGCAAATTTTTTCAATTTATTAATGTTATTTTCAAGAGCATGTTCAAGTGTTTCTGTAATAAGAAAGCCATTTTCTGCTAAATCTATTGCTGGCTGAATTAGAAGTGGCCAATCCACAGAACCATATTTTCTGTGAGCAAGATATAGGCCAGCTACAGTTCCAGGAGTGCCAGAGCTCAAATAGGATTCTAATGCTAATTCTTGATTATATTTTTCATCAGTAATAAACATTTTTTCTGTTGATTTAAGTGGTGCTTGTTCCCTGTAATCAATAGATGTGCTTTGACCATTATTTTGGTGAATGACCATAAAGCCGCCGCCGCCAATATTACCTGCTTGGGGCAAAACAACTGCAAGTGCAAAAGAAATTGCCACAGATGCATCTACAGCATTCCCTCCATTTCTGAGTACATTATTGCCTACTTCGGTTGCAAGAAAATGTCTTGTTACTACCATAGAACTATCAGCCTCTACAACTTTTCCTCGTATCGTTGTTTCAGATAGAATTATCTGTATTAGCAGAAAATATATAAAAATAACTCGGATCATAACAAGCTAAATTTCTCCGCATTCGATGACCATTTAATAGAATTAAGTTTATTAAAAGAAAATACATTCTCAGGGTCGAGAACTTGTTTATTGGGAATATCTAATCCTGAAAAATTTGCATAGTCATCAAATGATTTTGTTTTACCAATTCCATAAGGTGATTGAATTGTCCCTTCTACAATCTTATCAAGACGAGCTCTTCCAATTGCTTTTAGGTCTGTCCAATTTGTAGGCCTATCAATATTTTCAGACTGATCCCAATGAAATGGTCTCTTAATGGCATTGTCAGGATTAACATAATAGTGATATAGCGGTGTATTAGGTGTATGAAAAACATTATATCCATTGGTAAATAATCTCCATGCCAAAGAATCCTCTTCGCCATCAAAATATAAAAACGGATCGTAAGGAACTTCATTTATCATTGACCCAGCTGCAAATATACAGCCTCCTGCAATTAAAAAACCTTTCTTAATATCTGAATCTCCACTAGGGATGCCTTTTTTCATTGAAAAATAACCCTCTTTAAAGACATTATCTTTATCAATAACCATTACATGTGTGCTTTGGTCATCTTCCTGATACTTTTGAAATAATTGCTTATCTAAATCAATTATTTCAAAATTTCTTGGATAATTACTTATTACAGGCCTATGAAATTTTTTAGATATTTTTTTAAAATAATCAATAAAGTAAACATCCCAGTTAGGTTCAAAAATTGTATGTGAATCTACTTGAAAAAAATAATCCTCACCCATGTATAGGCTTTGAGCTAATGATCTTGCCCATGCACAACCTCTAGCATCTTTAGCATCTAAAAATAAATATCTCATTTGGTTCTTGAACTCAAAATTGTCTAAATCTAATTTATTAGTATTCTGATCTACAATAGCGAATACAATATTGGATTTATTAGAAGCATTGTTATACGCAGACAATAGTGTATTACTGAGTAATGGATCCTTATAAGATGATATCGAAAGGAAAATATTCATTTAATGTTTTGTAATAATATCGGTATTTTGAATCTTATCAATGTCAAATCCTTTTGTCTTTGAAATAACTGAAATTAGATCTTCTGATTTATTTCTAAATATTTCTTGAGAATCGAAATCAATTATATGCCAACTATTTCTACTAATTTCATAATCTAATTGCCCTGCATCCCACCCACAGTAACCCAAGGCGAGTTTATAATTACAATTATTCTTTCCTTTTCCTATATCCTTAAGAAAATCTAAACTTGATGTAAGACATAAACCGTTAACATTAGAAATTGATTCTTTCTGTAGTGCATCGTCATGCAAAATAAATAATTTTGTTATTTCTACTGGACCTCCATTAAGAACAAAATTTGTTTTATCTTTATTTTTACAACCAATAGAAGAAAATATTTTTTTCTCATTAATAGGAAGTGATTTATTAATAACTATCCCCAAGGCTCCATTTTTATTATGCTCAAATATATAAATCAAGGAGTTAAAGAAAAAATCATCTTGTGACTTTTCTTGAAAAAATAAAAATTTATTGGCTAAGAAATTTTGTTCTTTCATAAAGTTAGTTTAAAGTTTTTATGAAATTTTGTAATCCGGTTATTTATGGCACAGAAAAAAATTACAACACTCCAAAACCTCAAAGTTGCTTTTGATGAGCTGAAAACAATAAATCCATTATTAGAACTTGAAAGCAGAAATATTGATAATGTAGACTTTAGTGTCTATAAAAATGCTCCTAAAACCTTTAGGGATTTATATGATTTAATTCAACTTTTACATGGGGACTTTCCATTCATTAATGAAAACAATTTTCAACAATCGTTTTCAGAAATTATTCAACAATCAAAAAATTTAGCTTATTACCTTCATGAACAAGGTATAAAACCCGGTGATAGTGTTGGAATTTGTATGCAAAATTGTACCAATTGGATTATTGTATTTTTAGCAATTACTGGTCATGGAGCGACTTGTGTGCCATTCAATTCATGGTGGACTGCAAAGGAACTTGAATACGGAATAGAACATAGTGATGTAAAAACTCTCTTTGTTGATAAAAAACGCTACGAGAATGTTTCTAATCTCAACGTTAAAATTATCACCAATGAAAAGATTGAAGGGGAGATATACTTAAATGACACTTTAATATCCAACCAACCTAGTTGGCCAATGGATAACTCCGATGAACTTGATACCTCTGTCTTATTATATACATCTGGAAGTACGGGCTTACCAAAAGGGGTAATGTTATCTCATTTATCACTTATAAATTCTTTACTTGGTTTTTATACGCTAGGTGAACTTAGATCACACGTACATAATGAGCAATTATTACAAGTAGATAATGCCAGTGTAATTATCAATGTTCCACTTTTTCATGTAACAGGACTAGTGACTCAATTTTTAATATCAATGCTTGCTAAAAGAAATATGATTTTAATGAGCAAATGGGATACAGAAGCAGCTTTACAAATAATTCAAAAATTTAAAGTAACCAATATAAGTGGAGTTCCGACCCAGAGTTGGGATATTTTAAATCATCCAAAAGTAGATGATTATGATCTATCTTCACTAATAGATATAGGAGCAGGAGGGGCAGCAAGACCAGAGGATCAAGTTAAAGAACTTAATGATAAATTCAACATACCTCTAACATTTGGCTGGGGTATGACAGAAACATCAGCAATTGGAACTATACATAGAGGTGATGATTACCTAACAAGGCCTAATAGCTGTGGTTTAAATGTTCCATATTTAACAGAACTCTCTGTTATCGATAATAATTGGAAATTCTTAAAAACAAATGACGTTGGGGAGATTGTTTTTAAATCTCCAACGAATATGACAGGATATTTAAAAAATACTGATGAAACTTTGAAAACAAAAAAAGATGGATGGCTTAAAACCGGTGATTTAGGATACATAGATGAGGATGGGTATCTATTTATAGTTGATAGGAAAAAGGCACTAATAATACGTGGGGGTGAAAATATATCGACTCTTGAAATTGAAAATTGTCTTGATAAACATAATGATATTCTTGAATCATGTGTTTGCGGTATTCCTAACGATAAGTTTGGTGAAATAATAGGAGTTCTTATTTATTCTAATAATTCTATTGATGAGGAAAATGTAAAAAACTTTCTATCTAAATCATTAGCAAAATATAAAATCCCTGAAATTATAAAATTTACCAATAATCCACTACCTAGAATAGCATCTGAAAAAATAGATCGTGTTGAAATTAAGAATATACTTTCAACCTAATAATAATTAGTATAAATTAACCCAGTGAGCATTAAGATTTTTATTATTGAAGATGAGCCAGACATAAGGGATACACTGGTTTATAACTTCGAGAAAGAGGGTTTTAAAGTAGATTCTGACGGATCAGGACTAACGGGGCTAGAAAAAATCCATTCGTTTAAGCCTGATATTCTTCTTTTGGATCTAATGCTTCCAGATATTTCTGGTCTGGAGATTTGTAAAAAAATTAAAGCTGATGAAAGTCTTAAGAATCTTTCAATAATAATGCTAACTGCAAAAGGTGACGAGGTTGATAGAATTGTTGGTTTTGAACTTGGTGCTGATGATTATGTAACAAAACCTTTCAGTATTCGTGAACTAATTCTAAGAGTGAAAGTTCTACAGAAAAAAAATGATGCAACTATTGAATCTGACCGATTTATTGAAATTGGTTTAATCTCCATGGATTTAGATGCTTATTCAGTCTCCGTTGATGACAAACAAATAACTTTAACAGCCCTTGAATTTAGGCTTCTTAAACACCTTGTTCAAAGAAGAGGCAGAGTACAAACAAGAGATCAACTTTTAGGTGATGTCTGGGGCTATAGTTCAGAAGTAACTACCAGAACTGTTGATACACATATTAAAAGATTAAGAGAAAAACTTGGTGCTGGATGTAATTACGTACAAACTATACGCGGTGTAGGTTACAGATTTAATATTTCAAACTAATGAAATTCAATTTCCCTGATGTAAGGGTTTCTCGAATTTTCTTTTTATCGCTAACGATACTATTATTCGCCATTACTCTTGTAAGTACAGTTTTTTCTTCATTTGTGTATAACAATTCAAGAATTCAATTAACAGAATCATTGTATCTCCAAGCCCAGTCAATAAATAAAATACTCCCATCTCTTAATTCTCAAAATATAGATTTTGATTTAATAGCAGATTCTTTAGCGGTTGAAGATACCAGAACTAATAAATTAAGAATTACATTAATAGACAGCGATTGGAATGTCGTTGGTGATTCACAAGTTATAAAGAGTGAACTTGAAGGTGTTGAAAAACATTCTCCAGATAACAGAATTGAAATTTATAATGCTCTAAATAGCGATTTTGGATCATCTACAAGAATCAGTGAGACTGTTAATAAGGAACTTATTTATGTTGCAATAATGCGAGATAAAGAAAATCCAAGAGAAGGTATGATAAGGCTTTCTTTACCATTTGATATATATAGCTCATTCTTTAATTTTTTTGTTTATCCATTCGCAATAATATTAATTTTAGTAATTGCTTCATCAGTATTCATTAGTTCCAATGTTGAATCTACCTTTAGAAGTGAACTAAGTTTGCTATTTAAAAATACACAAAGAGCGCTTAAAGGAAAAAAGTTTAAAATCTCTAAGAATTCTGATGCCCAACTTAAATCCATTTCGAATGTTATCGAAGAGATGTCTCAAAAGCTATCAAATGAAATTGAACAAACGCTTGAACAAAGAACAAAATTTGGTTCTGTTTTGGATAGCATCAATCAAGGAATAATTATTTTTAACACAAATTTTAAAGTCAGATTTGCAAATGACATTGCATTAGAAATATTTGGGAAGCATCAGTTTTTTTTAGGAGAAAGTATTTCAACTAAAAAGTTATCAGTTTTAAATAAAATAATTAAGCAAGCTAAAAGATATTCCACAGCTGAAACTGAATTTTCACTTACTATAAAAAATAAGGAGAAGCATTTTTTGTTATCTGCTTCAAGTATGGACTCGACTAGAGAGTTAATATTATTGATAAACGATATAACATCATTAAAAAAATTGGAAGATCGAAGAAAAAACTTAATATCTGATATTTCTCATGAGATAAAAACACCAATATCCGTAATTAAGGCAGGTTCAGAAACCCTTCAAAATGGAGCCATTAATGATCCTAAAATGGCAAATAAATTTTTAGAATCAATTAATTCAAATTCAGAGAGGTTGGCAGAGATGATTGATGATTTATTAGAACTGGAAAAAATTGAAGTTGGCCAAGTTTTTCTTAAATACGAAAAAATTAAATTAAAGAATGAAATAGATTTAATAATAGATAGTATGAATTCATTAATAGACGAGAAAACTTTAACGATTAAAAATATGATTGATGAAAATGATATTTTAATTTCTGACAAACAGTCATTCAGAGATATCTTAATTAATCTGCTAAATAATGCTGTTAAATACTCCAAAAAAAATAGTGAAATAATACTATCTGCCATGAATACCAAGGATCACTTAACAGTTAAGATAAAAGATCATGGATTAGGTATCGAAAAAACAAATATTAAAAGAATTTTCGACAGGTTTTACAGAACACCAAGTGCTAGGGCAAATACAAAAGGTACTGGACTAGGGTTAGCGTTAGTTAAGCAATTAGTTAACAGAGTCAATGGAAAAGTATCTGTGCAATCGAAAATTGGCAAAGGATCAACTTTTTTTATTAAATTTCCCCATAACAAAGTAAAATAATTACCATGAACAGATCAGATTTAGTGCGTCTCTTTATATTTTCATTTTTTCTGATCTTCATTTTATACTTTTATTTAAACTCAGGACTGCTGTCATTCACTGATACAAACATTACAAAAACATTGCCTGAAGCAAAAATAGTTGAGGAAAAATCAAGCATCATTATTTCTAATGATATATCACAGGCTCAAAAATTAGATTTGGGTTTTGAGCTCGTTGGCATAAGAGGCAACAACCCATCTAGTACAATAATTATCTTAGATATAGATAAATACCGACTTATTGAACAGGGAGAATCAGTCAAAGGAAGAATACTTTTTTCCCATATTGATAACTCAAGAGCTTATTTTTTTGATGGACAAGACTACACATTCTTGGATATCATTGGAACTGATAGATCTTTTAACTCATCAAAAGTAAATAATTAGATAATCATATGAAAAGGATAATATTAATTCTCTTAGCCTCTCTGACTCTTACAGCTCAGAATCAAAATATTTTTTATAAAGATGCTGACATTAAAACCTTTGCTCAAGATATAGCACTTTTAGCAGACAAAACCATTATTTTAGATCCTCGTGTTAAAGGTGTAATCTCTGTTTATTCTGATGATATTCTTGATAGTGATTCAATTTGGGAAATCTTTGTTACCACAATGGAAGTGCAGGGTTTTAATGTATTGAAAAACGGCAATATTTACAGTGTTGTGCCTTCGCAAGAAGGAATTAAAAACTTTTCAGAAGAGGGTACACTCAATGGCTCTATTGCTACAGAGGTAGTTAAGCTCAGGTTTTCATCAGCAAATGATGTTGTAACAGCTATTAAACCACTTGTAGGCGTTAGATCCTATGTTGCAGCGTTAAAAAATGATGTTGAAATCATTATCTCTGATGATAAAGACAATGTTCAAAGAATAAGTGAGGTTATTAGAAAGTTAGATTCTGAACTAGATACAGTCATTTCAGATTTTAGTTTAAAAAACCTATCTTCGATTGAGGCATTAAGAATTTTAAATTCTTTAAAGTCTGATTCAAATACAAGATTTGAAAAAATTGGTTTAGCAACTTTTCAAGGAGCTAATAAAATTATTTTTAGTGGTCCTCGTGAAATAGTAAACAAAGCTAAACTCCTTTTATCAAAGTTGGATCAGAACAACAGTACTTCTGAGAATACAAGAGTAATTTATTTAAATTATTCTAAAGCTGAGGATATTTTAAAAATCCTTTCTGATATTTCCGGTTCGTTTAATCAAGAACAAAACGAAGACTATAAAACAGTGATTACTTCACATGAAGAAACAAACTCTATAATAATTAGATCTAATCCTCAAAAAATTAAAACACTAATTAATATTGTTTCTCAATTGGATATCAGAAGGCCCCAGGTATTAGTTGAAGCAATAATTGTTGAAATTTCAGAACTAAGTGCAAAAACGTTAGGGGTTGATACTGTTTTTTCTGGAAACTCACAGGATGAGCAACCAGTGGCAATTACGAGATTTCCTTCGACCACCTCACCAGACTTATTAGCACTACTTGGCAGCATGGATGATAACTCAGATATTGCTACATCCGCAGCAGCAACTTCGTCACTTCTAAGCTCAAGAGGACTAGTAGCAGGAATTGGGGATATAACAAACGGGGATGATAATTTTGCATTGTTGTTAAATCTTCTTAAAGCGGATCAAGATTCAGACATACTTTCGACACCATCAGGTGTTGCACTTGATAATGAACAAGCAACCCTTCTAGTAGGGCAAGTTATACCAATCACAACTGGTGAATCACTTGGGGCAAATAATATTACTCCATTTAGAACTACATCTAGAGAGGAAATCGGAATCACCCTTGAATTTAAGCCTCAAATTAATGAAGAAGATTCTGTTGCTTTATCTATAAGAGTTGAAGTTTCCAGTATTGCTGGTGCACAGTTACCAAATTCGAGTGACTTAATAACTAATAAAAGTGAAATTCAAAGTACAGTTTTAGCTGATGACAAAGAAATCATTGTTCTTGGAGGCCTAATTAAAGAGGAAGTGGAAGAATCTATAAATAAGGTACCAATTCTTGGTGATATTCCTCTAATAGGGCAAATCTTTAGATCATCTGCTGAATCAGTCGACAAACGAAATTTAATGGTATTTTTGCGTCCAACTATTTTAAGAGATGCAATCACAACCAAAGATTTGTCTGAAGAAAAGTTTAATTTGATAAGAGCAAAACAGATTTTAGAGTCAGACTTTATAATTGATGTAGAAGATTAAAATGGAGCTGCCTCTTTCTTATAGTTTCAGTAAACTAAATAAAGTAACCTTAACTAATATCAAAAATTCTTCAATATTACATGTATGTGGAGAACTACAACTGTCTTCGTTGTCTGAAATTCAAGATTTGTTTTTATCTGATGTTCAACGAAAAAATTATACTGAAGATGAGTTTCAAAATCTTTTGACTGAACTATATACAGAAAATAAGCAAGACTATGATATTGAAGAATTTAATAACTTAAATTTAGAAGATATTGCTAGCTCTATCTCTCCTTCAGAGGACCTTTTAGATGATAAAAATGAAGGACCAATTATAAAGCTAATTAATGCAACGATAACTAAAGCTATAAATTCTAGGGCATCCGATATCCACTTAGAACCGTTTGAAAATAATTTGTGTATACGATTTCGTATTGATGGGGTATTAAGAGAAATACTGAAATATAAAAATAATATTTCACAGATGGTAATTAGTAGAATAAAAATAATGTCTAAGCTGGATATTTCTGAGAGAAGATTACCACAAGACGGCAGGATATCAATTTCAATAGGCCAGAGGAATATTGATTTAAGGGTATCAACTTTACCGTCATCATTTGGTGAAAGAGTAGTTCTTAGAATTCTTGAAAAAGATAATTCTGATATTGGGCTTAATGAATTAGGTTTTGATGTTGATACTTTAAACCTAATTAGAAAGTCGCTAAATAAGACAGAGGGAATAGTTCTTGTGACAGGTCCTACAGGCTCAGGCAAAACAACAACTCTTTATGCTGGTTTAAAAGAGATATCCGATAGATCACAAAATATTTTAACAATTGAAGATCCGGTTGAATATGCGCTTGAGGGAGTAGGGCAGACTCAAGTAAATACAAGGACTGGGCTTTCCTTTGCCAAGGGTCTTAGAGCGGTACTAAGGCAAGATCCTGATATTGTGATGGTCGGTGAGATCCGAGATAAGGAAACAGCAGAGATTGCTACACAGGCTAGTTTAACAGGACATTTAGTTCTTTCGACTGTACATACTAATTCAGCTGTAAGTGCAATAACAAGGTTGAGAGATATGGGTATAGAACCATATTTACTCTCATCAAGTCTAGTATTTGTTCTTTCACAAAGACTGGTTAGAAAACTTTGTGATTCATGTAAAGTACCTGATACAGATAATGCGATGATAAAACAATATAAACTAAAAAATATCCCTTATAAAGCATGTGGATGCGCTAGATGCGATCATACTGGATACCTTGGAAGAATTAGCATTGGTGAATCAATTTCTATAGATAAAAAATTACGAGAACTAATTCATATGTCAGCATCTGAGAACGAAATAAGCGATTATGTCTATAACAAATCTAATAACATTTTTAAAAATGGTTTAGAAGTAATTGAGAACGGTAAAACATCATTCTCGGAGCTCCTAAGGGTATCACAAGGAGAATGAAAACATTTGAATATACAGCTTTTGATGCTACCGAAAAAAAAACTAAAGGGATTTTGTCTGCTGAGAATAGAAGAGAAGCACAAGATATTTTAGAGAAAAGAGAACTTACCCCAATAAAAATAAACCTTTCAAAAAAGAATCTTTCTGCACTTAAAATAAATTCTAGACAGCTATCAATATTAACAAAGCAAGTTTCATCACTACTTGCTGCTGGAACTCCATTAGAAAAAACTCTACAGATCTTGTCACAACAAACATCAGATAATAAAGCTACTGAATTAATATTATTAATACTAGAAGATATAAAGGGTGGTCAAACTTTGAGCTATGCGCTATCTAAATACCCACAAATTTTTAGTGATATATATACTTCAGCTGTCTTAGCTGGTGAATCTTCTGCTTCTCTACCAGATGTGTTTTCAGATTTAAGCGATTATATCGATAGAGAAGAAAAAATTAAATCTCAAGTTACTAGTGCTCTCGTATATCCAGTACTACTGTTCACTGTCTCAATAATTGTCATATACTCCTTAATCTCTATTGTTCTACCACAAGTTGTAAATCAATTCTTATCAACAAATGTTGAACTTCCATTATTAACTAAATCACTATTATTAGTTTCAGATGCCTTTCCAATTATTATTATTTCGTTGTTAATAGTTTTTATTTCCGTACTAATTTTTTATAAGTCCTCATTTATGCAGGAATCATATAAACTAAGTCTGTCACATTCAATTCTTAAATTTCCTCTTTTTGGTTCTCTGATTTTATATAGCCAAACAGCTAGATTTTGCTCCAGTATGCACCTTATGACTAAAGCAGGACTAAATACTGTAGAAAGTCTCGAAATAGCCCAAGGATCGTTTTCTAGCAAGATATTAAAATTAGAATTACAGAATGTTTTAAAAAAAGTTAGGTCTGGTACGTCAATAAGCAATGCATTTGGACAATCTCAAATTTTTCCTACAATATTTATTCAGCTTCTAAGTTCTGGTGATGTTGGTAGTCAAATTTCAAAAATGTTTAAAAATATTCAAGACTTTCTCAATGAAGAAGTGGAAATTAAACGAAATATTATGCTCACTTTACTTCAACCTTTGGTAATATTGTTCATGGGTGTATTTGTGATGTTAATAGTGCTATCAATTATGTTGCCACTACTCCAAATGAATAACTTAATTTTCTCGCTATGAATAAATTAAAAAAAGGTTTTACTCTTCTTGAATTATTAATAGTAATAGTAATTCTTGGTCTACTCGTATCGCTTGTTTCAATCAATGTTTTGCCAGCCCTTAATCAAGCTTATCTTGAAAAAGCTAAAGCTGATATAGCTAGATTAGAACAGGCTCTTGTTATGTTTAAGATTAATGAGGGGGCTTATCCAAACCAATCTCAAGGATTAAAAAGTCTTAAAACCAATCCTGGGGATTTAAAAAATTCTCTTCTTTATCCTTCTGGTGGGTACATAAATCAATTACCTAAAGACCCTTGGGGTAATGAATATCTTTACACCTTTCCAGCGCAAAACGGAAGCTACATAATAGTTTCATTAGGAGCAGATGGGGTTGTTGGAGGAGAGGGTGATAATAAAGACATATCAAACTTACCTGAATAAGGGCTTTACATTAATAGAGCTCTTGGTTGTCATTACAATTATTTCAATTTCAGCTGGAACTTTTTATCTTTTATTTCAAACTCCGACACAAAACGTTCCCCTTTCAAATAAAGTTAAAACTTATATGGAGCTTAGTGTGTACACTGGTAATTCATATTATTTTAATAATAGTGGTATTTTTATCTCTGGAGATACATTTGACACTCTAATAGATGATCATGATATTAGAGGAATTGACTATGTCATTTCAAATGATGATGAAAAATTAAAGGTTTATTCTGATACAAAATTTTTAAACATTTCACCAAGTTATGAAATTTCAATAAAAGAAATAATCTTAAATGATGGAACACGAATTATTCTATAAAATATAATGAAAAACGGATTTACATTAATTGAAGTTATTGTTTCACTGTTAATCATATCAGTAACTTTTATTTCTTTTTCATCTTTAATTGAACAAAATTTAAAATCTCAAGAAATCAAAAGATTAAAAAATTTACAATCTCAAAAAAATATAGATTTACTCACCATATATACTGCAAATCCTACAGTTGGTGATAGTGAAGTTCTTGAGCTCTTTGTAAATTCTAAGGTAATGACCAAAAATGTTGGAAGAATTGGGACTTTTCAAGAAATTGAAATTATCGTCACAACTGATAAAAATAAAATAATTGCAAAAATAATTAAATGAAATCAGCTTTCACAATAATAGAAATTTTGGTTGCGATGTTATCAGTGACTTTAATCTCTTTATTTTCATATCAATATCTTTCAAATACAGCATTAGTTAAAGACCGAATTGATCAAGTAATTGAGAATGATGCAAAAATTCTTAATTCATTAAATTTTTTAAGAATTGACCTGATGCAATCTGTTAATTTTTTAATGAAGGATATAAATGGGAGACCGTTGAATATAGCTTTCGCTGGAGATGGAGAGCGAAACCAAATTATGTTCGTATCTATGAATGGTAACAACTATCATGAAGACTATTCCAATTTAAGACGAATTAAATATTTTGTTGAAGATGAAAAATTTATTAGAACTACCTCTCTTGCTAATCGTGAAGAGAAGATTCTTTCTTCAAATGTCTTATTAGAGGGTTTTGATGATCTATCAATTTCATTTTCTGATGATTTAATAAATTTTTCTTCACAATGGGGAAATGATGACATCAACAGCTTTCCAAAGTTTATTTTTATTGAGTTTTCTATTAACAATGAGCTGTATACCCATACAATGAGCACATTTAAATGAAAAGGGGCTTTGTATTAATTTCAACATTGTCAATCGTGGCAATACTAAGTTTTTTGATATTAATCATAAACAAAACAGTTGTTCAAGATTCCATAAAATCCTATATTTTTAATGAATCAATTCATAAAAGAATACAACTAATAAATTATGAAAAATTTCTAATCGAGACGTTACAAAATAATTCAAATCAACTTAGAAACTTATCTCTTGCAGAGCAGCAAATAAATTTCTTAATGAAAGAAAAATATGAAAATTTGAATGTAACTTTTACAGACCTAAACACATGTGTAAACTTAAATTCATCTGTTAAGAAATTTCGAGAGACACTTATCAGAGAAAATAAAAATAATATTGTGTTTCAAAGACTCTTCCAGTCTTTAGATATTGATGAATCATTTGCAAATTATTTTTATGATAAATTAGTTGATTTCATTGATTCAGATTCACTTCCAGAGAGACTTGGAGCAGAAGATTTATTTTATATTGCTGATGAAGATAGTAATTTTACATCTGACTCATATTTATTATCAACAACTCAACTAAAAGATCTAAAAGTTTTAGATATAGAAACTTATAATCTTATTAAACCCCTGTTTTGTGCAATTCCAGAAAATTACAACAAATTTAATATTAATAGTTTAAATGAATCAAATTACCTTGCATTTAGTGCTATGTTTCCTGATATTACTTTAAATGATTTTGAACAAATTATTCTCAATAAACCAATTACAGGATATATAAATTTAAGCCATTTTTTTGAATTAACAAATATGGATGAGGGTAAAATTATTCAAGAAAATATTATATTTAAACCTGAATATATTAGGATAAGTTATTTACTGAAGTTAGAGGGGTATGAATTTTCTATGCATAGCGTAATCAATTTAAAAGAGAGATCAAACAATTTAATCTCAAGGTCATTTGTTATATGAAATATTTTGTTTTTACCGATAAAAAATTAAATGAAGGTTATTACTTTACCGGCTCTTCGTCAAAAATTATAAATGTCGATTCATTGAATAATAGTGAATCCTTATGTTTCGTAATTCCCAATGAAATGCTCAAACATTGTCACTATAAATCAGCTCTTAAAAATAAACAGAATCTCTATGCTGCTATTCAAAATTTTGAAAATAAAAACTCTTTAACTCAAATGATTGATGAGGAGGTTCTCGAAACCAATCTAAAAGATAACTATTATGTTATTCAACGCTCTCATCTTAGTAAAATCAAGACAAAAATTGGTTTTATGGGTGATTCAGCCCTTATAATTTCTGATGCATGTTTCTATGCAACCTTATCACCTGAACCAATAAAAATTTTAGATAATGTCTATCTAATTGATAAAAATAAATGTTTAAAACTAAGTATAAAATCTGCGACAGTTGCAAAAATTAAATTTAAAGAAGATATAAAGCTGGAGATACCAAAAAGTGAGATTAATCTTACAGCAAAAATTAGTTTTTTTAGCATAAAACAATTATTTCATTTTAGTAAAATAAAAAAATATGTAGTTATGCTTGTCTCAATTATTCTACTTTTTAACTTGATTGGCATAATAAATTTAATAAATAACCAACTAAAAATAAATAATATTGATAATAACATTACCGAGTTATTTACCTCTATTCTGCCCTTAGAAAGTCCGATCAACATTGATCAAAAAATTCAAAATAAACTTCAAGAATATAATTTAAATAACAATACCTCTCTAGACATTCTTCAGACATTATTTGCAAACATCCCAGAGGAAACGTTCATAAATTTTGTTCAATATGAATATGGACGTTCAAAAATTATTATTAATTGTACTTTTTCAAATGATATACAAGAAAGTGTCTTTATTAGAAATATGAAAATTAATGGAATTGAACTAGATATTTCTTTTAAAGATAAGAGAAATAACATTGTAATTACCGAATTTGAATATGATATCTAAACTTTCAAAAAGAGAAAAAATACTTGTTTTAATACTTGCAATTACGCTTGCGGTAGTTCTACTTATCTATATACAAAATCTAATTCTAAACTCTATATCCACATCAAGGATAAATTTAAATAATGAACTCAAAAAATATGAAATTACAAAACAAAATTTAGCAATAATTGAATCCAGAAAAGACTTAGCATCCACTACAATGTCAGGAAATCAAATATTTACTTATTTAACTAATATTGGCTACTCTGTACTCCAGGATCAAGGCATCCTTTATGTAAATAATCTTTCCAATGTTTCATTACAAGAAATCGTTTTAATCCTTGATGCCCAACAAAATAATATTGATCAAATTAAAATTATACCTAAAGAAAATTACTTTCAGCTTGAGATAACAATTGAATAGAGTCTTACTATTTTTATCGTTGTTAATTGTATTATCCTTAACGACAATTTATCTCTTGCCTATAAGTGGGCTTATTTCTTATTTTGATAAAAATAACGATATTTCTTATAGCTCAGCTGAGGGAAACGTAATTGCAGGGAAAATTAACTTACTGAAATATAAATCATTAATAATTGATGAAGTGTCATATTCAAACAACTTCTCCCTGTCAGAAGTTAAATCTTCAATGAAATTTAGTGGAGCTGTGCAGGGAGAGGGCATAATTAAATATAGATACGATGATAATTTTTTTGAAATTTCTGATTCAAATTTTAACTTCGTATTTAACAACAATATTATTGGAAAAATTCTAATGAATATAAAAACTGTTTCAGAAATAAAAATTAACCATCTTTCATGTTTGTCAGGAAGAGCTATTGGGACAATTAAAAATCCCTTAAATGATGAATTAGTTGAAATAAATCTTGAATGTTTAAATGATCAAATTATTATCTTCCAAACTTTGGATAGAGATAAAATTAACCTTGGCCGCATTGAAAGCAATAATACCAATGTAAAGCTAATATTATCTCTTGATAATCTCATTCAAGATCTGCCTTTTTATTTGAATGACGAAATAGAGCTTAAGTTATTTCGTTAATGATCTTTTTAAAAATTCCATTAGAAATTGACCAAAAAGAATTCTCGATTGTTTTCACATTCAATTTAGATGATATTTCTTGATAGAGCAGTGCTGCTACTGGTGCTATATCAGCTCTGTCTTTGGGTAAACTATATCTTTCAACTAATTCAGTTTGACTAAAAGTTTTAAAGGTTGATACTATTTTGTCTAGTTGGTTAGCTGGTATCGATTTTTGAATGCCATAAACCTCAAATAAACTCCTTAAATTTCCTCCAAGACCATAGAGCACATCAATATCATTGAATCTACTAAGCCATAGCTTCATTTTATCTATTTCTTCATCTGCCCATTGATCATCTGAATTCAACAGTCTTACCGCTCCAAGCTGAAATGATCTTGAAGATTGGTTCTCACCGTCATTTATGAAAATTTCTAGACTGCCACCACCTATATCAACCACAGCATATTTACTAACTTTTGTTTTAAAATTTGACAGTAATTTAGCTTCTTCCTCTCCACTAATAATGTTTAGTTTTATTGAGTTATCTGCGAGGGCTTCAACAACTTCTAGTTTATTATTAGCATCTCTCACAGCAGATGTTGCTATGTAATGAGTATCTTTAATATTCTTTTGAGAAAATACTTTTTGATACCTATTTAGTAGCTCAATTAAAGCATGAATATTTAGTTGGCTAATATATCCTTTGGTAAATACATCTGTTCCAAGTCTAAGTGGTTCTCTTACGTATTCTTCAATTTCAAACGTTTCTTTATCAAAGATTTTATACTTTATAGCGTTCGAACCTATATCGGTTATCGCAATCTTCATTTAATCTGAGAATGGAGCAAGTATTTTAAATTGTTCATAAGAAAGATTGTCAAATAATACGCCCTCTATATGACATGAATAGTTTCCTAAATCTTCAGCCCAATTTGGCGGTTCGAGTGATGTCTTTTTCAAATATTCCAAATTATTTAGTAAATATCTTAAGGCGCTAACTCTAGCAATCATTTTGTTATTTGCATTAATCACTACCCAAGGAGCATGTTGGGTTGATGTTATATCAAACATTTGATTTTTATAAAGAGTAAAAATATCCCATTTGGTTACCATTAATTTATCTGATGCTGAAAGTTTCCAATATTTTAGTTTGCTATTTTTTCGGGCCTTAATCCTCATAGTTTGCTGATCTTTGTCAATTGAAAAGTAAAATTTTATTATTTCAATGTTATTTTTTATTAAATTTACCTCCCAATCATTAACTCTATTCATGAAGTCCTCATATTGAGGTTTTGTACAATAACCTAGTGTTGGTTCTGTTAGTGCTCTGGTATACCAAGATCGGTCAAAAAGAACAATTTGCCCTTCATTAGGTAAATGCTTTTCCCATCTTTCAAACCAATTCTTTCTCTCATTCTTTGAAGGTATTCCTAAATGAACATATTTAAAATTTGAGGGGATTAAATGTTCAGAGAAAAAATTAATAGTAGATGATTTTCCTGCTGTATCACGCCCCTCAAAGCATATAGCTATTTTTCTTTTATTTTGGATGACATCTTCTTGTAGTTTTAATAATTCCACCTGGAGATTGTATTTTTCTTTTCTATATTGACTTGGTGCCAACGAATTGTATTGTTCAAATTTATATTCAATTATACTCATGAAAGATCTCTAAAAAAGCGGTATAGTATAACTCAATAATCATCCTTATTTAAATGGCAATTGTAGAATTAACAGTATTTGGTATTCCTTTAATCCTAATTTCAGCTGCAATGCTAGGCTTTTTTACTGCATATGGTGTTGGAGCAAATGATGTTGCAAATGCTATGGGAACATCTGTTGGCAGTAAAGTTTTAACTGTCTCCCAAGCTGTAATGATAGCCGCAGTATTTGAATTTCTTGGAGCTTTCTTAGCTGGTGGTGGTGTTACTCAAACAATACGAAAAGGCGTTATTGATCCAGAACTTTTCACAGGAAATCTAGACCTTCTTATATATGGAATGATTTCATCATTATTTGCTGCTGGTACTTGGTTGTTAGTTGCTAGCTTTAGGGGTTGGCCTGTTTCTACAACACACACTATTGTAGGCGCAATCGTTGGGTTTGGGATTTACAGTTTAGGCTTTGATAGCGTCAATTGGAGTGTTGTGTCTAATATTGCTCTTTCATGGATTACATCACCACTTTCTTCAGCAATTGTGGCAGCTTTTTTTTATTACATCTGCAAAGAAATTCTAATGAAAAATGAAAGTAAATATGAAATTCTGATAATTAATTTTTTTATATTTTTAGCTGGATTTGCCATATGCCTGATAACAGTCACCAAAGGGTTAAAAAACCTATTTAAACAGCAAGATCTATCTCTTACTTTTAATGATAGTATTCTTTATTCCGCTATCGGAGCTACAATTTTTACAATAATTTTTTATTTTTTCTCTAGATCAAGGTTTAAGGGAGGAGATGTAAATTCAGAGTCCCAATTTGCTTATCTTATGATATTTACTTCATGTGCAGTTGCTTTTGCACATGGCTCTAATGATGTAGCTAATGCAATTGGCCCCTTAGCAGCAATATACCAAGCTACTAATCAATTACTGAACCAGCCATATGATTTAGAAACCCCATTATGGATACTGGTTCTCGGTGCATTAGGGATAGTGCTTGGTCTGGCAACTCTTGGATATAGAGTCATGAAAACCATAGGTGAGAAGATTGTAAAGTTAACACCAACAAAAGGGTTTTCAGCCCAACTTGCAGCGGCCTTAACTGTGGTTGCCGCTAGCCAATTGGATATGCCTGTTTCAACAACGCATACACTGGTAGGAGCAGTTATAGGTATTGGTCTAGTGGAAGGAATTCAATCTGTAAATTTAAGATCTGTGGGCACAATAATTACTTCTTGGTTAATTACTTTACCTATTGGAGCCTTACTTTCCATTTTATTTCTTGAAATATTTGTAAATACATTCTCTTACTAAAGGCTTTGTCATCATTCTGTAATCTAAATGTTTAATGAATGTTTTAAGTCTGAAACTTTAAGTTTTCATATGTGGTTCAGAATCAAGTCATGAAATCTTTTAATATATTTTTATCTTTAATATTTTTGACTTTATTAGCAAACTCACAAGAGTCTTCAGACATGGTCACTGATGATGTAGAGGAACTTGTAGTGGTAGGTACAAAAGCAAGCCTTAAAAGTGCCATTGAAAAACAACGTGATTCTGACCAAGTTGTATCAATAGTCGATTCAGACGCTTTAGGTGAATTTCCGGATGAAACTGCAGCAGAAGCAGTACGCAGATTATCTGGAGTTAATGTTGAAAATGATCAAGGGGAAGGAAGGTATATTACCCTTCGTGGTATGTCAGGTGATTTAAATGCTGTCTCAATGAATGGCGCTATGGTTCCTGCACCAGAAGGAGGTAGAAAAGTACTACTCGACGGATTACCTACAGAATTACTAGATTCAATTGAAGTCTATAAAACATTAATTCCCTCACAAGATTCGGAGGGAATTGGTGGAAGAATTGAATTTAAGACCAAAAAAGCTACGGATCTAGATAGTAGGCTTTTTAAAGTAAAATTTGATTCTCAATATAATGAGTTTGTTGATGATATGGACAGCCCAAAATATTCTCTTACATACGGTGAGAAACTATCTAAAAATTTTGGCCTTATTCTCGGATATACCTATCAAAGCAAACATATTATCTCTAATAACAATGAAACTGGCTATGAACCTTGGGAAATTGCTGACAATGGAAATAAGTATTTGGCTAGAGACTGGGAATTAAGGTTTTATGATTTAACTCGAGAAAGAGAAGGGCTAACAGTTGATTTGGATCTTGAAATTGATGATCAGTCTTCTATTTTCTTTAATTATCTAATGAACGAGTACACAGATGATGAGTTGCGCCATAAAGACGAATATAGAGCTAGAAGCCTTGTTGAATCATCAGTTACGCCAACTTCTGCCTCATATCAAAGAATTACAACTGATAAAGAAACCCGAAAAAGAATTGAAGTTAGACAAATAGAGACTAAAATTTTTGGTTTTGAAACGATAGAGGGTGATTACTCAATTAAGTTTCAAGTAAGCGAATCATTTGCAGAAGAAGATGATTCAAATAATGTTGATGCTAAATTCAGAGCAGAATGCAGGATTAGAAGTGGAGATGAAATCTGTGGAACTTATAGTTGGTCAAATCCTAAATTTATTAATTTAGTTCTTGCACCTGCAGCTAGTAACTTAACAGATCCATCTGAATTTGAATGGGACGAGTTTGAAATTGATTATGGAATTATTCAAGATTCAGAGGTTGCGTACAAGTTAGATTTTATGAATGAGAATATGGATTTTAATGGTAATCCGATGACACTAGAATTTGGTTTCAAACAAAGTAAACGAGTAAAGTCCAATAGTGAAGGAAATTATGATGCTTCAGGAGATGTGCCAGAGGGATTATCAAATTATGCTCCTTATGCTCCTAATAATTATTGGTATTTTCCTCAACCATTATCGTTTTTTGCAAGTCCTGAATCAGTATTTGGACTGCAAAGTGAGGTTCGACAGTTTGTTGAACTTGATTTAGCCGATTACTGGAAATCAAAAGAAGAAATTTTTGCTGCCTATATAATGGGTACAATTCGTTATCCAAATTCGGTATTGGTAGTTGGTGTAAGAAATGAAACAACAAACTTCGATACCAGTGGCTTTAACGATGGTGATTCATCAGATGTTTTAACATTTTCAAATGGATATAATTTTTTCTCTCCAAGCTTTAACTATAAATATTTTCTTAATGACAGTATTCAATTAAGGGCCTCATTTTACAGAGCATTATCTCGACCAGGATTCTCACAATCTGCTCCTATACCTGATATAAGTGAAGGTGTTAATGGAGAATACTCTGGTTCAATGGGCAACCCTGATTTAGAACCCTATAAAGCAAATAATTTGGATTTTAGTATTGAATACTATGGCAATGATTATCTTTTAACTGCTGGCTTGTTTTACAAAGATATACAAAATACTATTTATCCAAGAGTAATTGCCAATCAGGTTGTAGGTGGCATTTTATTCTCAGACCTAGAAACTTATTCAAATGCAGCAGACTCACAAATAGTGGGAGTAGAGTTAAATTTCTTTTCAGAATTAGATGATTATCTTCCAATACAAGGTTTCTTTATTGCAGCTAATGCAACATTTTCAGACGGTGAAAGTGATTTTGCTCCTGGGGGTGATAATGAACAAATATTTTCAATTCCGTTTAGAAAATTATCTGAACAGAATGCAAATTTTTCTCTTGGTTATGATCAAGGAAAAGTAGATGCGAGATTTGCTTTCAATTATAGATCTAGCTACTTAGATTATTTGGGTGATGAATCAGAAGAATTATTTAATGATGATTTTGGTTATGGGTTCATGCGATTTACAGATGATTACTACTCAGTAGATTTGACTGCACGATATAAATACACTGATAGATTATCATTCAAATTTGAAGGGAAAAACCTTGGTAATCAACCAGAGTTTTATTATTGGAATACTGCTGATAGACTATCCCAATATGATGAATATGGATCTTCTTTCTCATTGGGTTTCAGGTATACGTACTAACTTTAATCTATTTAAATTCTTAGGGTTTATATCGCTAGCTATTCTTATATCTGCGTGTACTCCCAATAAAGAACTATTTACAGTAAATTATGTTGTGGAGACTGATCCAGTAAATACAGCAGACGATGCCGCAGATGATCCATGGATTGATACTTACAACGGGATAATTTGGGCTACAGACAAAGAAACAGGCTTCCATCAGTATAATCTTGACGGTGAGGAGATTGACTACAAACAAGTTGGAAAAGTAAATAATATAGATGGCAGAGTGACTGATGAATATTATTGTGTTGTAAATTCAAATCGAACTTTTCATACTCTCGACTATGCGTGTTTAAATTTAATTCTTAAGACTGAACACAGTGGAAGTTTAGTTGCAGGCATGAATGTATATGGGGTTTGTATGGGCATAATAAACGGCACACCAATGGCAATCCTTACAGAAGAAGAGGGGGTCAGGATACAATACTGGAACCTCATTGAAGAAATTTTAGTCTCAACGTTTGATATTACTTCTGATGAAACTAATGTAAGCCCTTCAGGAAATGAAGCAGAGGGGTGTGTTTTTGATGATGAAAACAAAAGAATATTTATTTCGCGTGAAGGGAGTGATGGAATTTTAAAAGCATATAATGCTGAAACACTTGATTTCATTAGGGCTATTGATTCGAGATCTGGCTTTATAAACGGTGATCCTGAGGGTGTTACAATTTATAAGACCAATGAAAAAGAGGGCTTTATTATTCTTTCATCTCAAGGTGATAACACATTCAATATGTATGACAGACAAGCTCCCTTTCTGTATCAGGGATCGTTTGAAATCGAAAATGTTGAAGACACAGACGGAATTGATGTGACAAATCTTCAAATTGGAGATTATTCAGCAGGAATTTTAGTGGTTCAGGATGGCAGAAATTTACCCTCCAATCAAAACTTTAAGATCATTGATATGGAGGAAGTGCTGAAAAAAAAAGCACTGAATCCTGGCTCAATAAAGTAAAAAGATTCAGCATTAATAATCCTCTTTTAGCTCCATTTATTCTTACTATTTTAGGTTTCTTAGAATCGTTTGTTATTTCAGGAGTCATATTTCCAAGTCTGTTCCTTTATCTGCTAGCAGTATTTTTATATGTTGAACAGATATCCTCGTTATGGTTGTTAACATTGTTTGCTTACACTGGTTCTTTTGCAGGGGATCAATCAAGTTATTTGATGGGGCGCTTATTTGGGACAAAGATTTTAAACTGGAAATTTTTTAAAAATCGTTCAAAAGAGGTTCAAAAAACTAAAGCCTGGTTTGATAAATATGAATTTGGTGCAATTCTTTTAGGCCGTATGACTCCAAGCATTAGACCATTTGCTCCATTTTTTGTTGGAACCTTTAAGTTAGATTATAAAAAGTTCTTAGTCTTTGATTTACTTGCATGTTCAATATGGGCTTTAGGCCTTGTTCTATTAGTTGTATTATGGGATTCAATAGGTAGTTTATTTTAATGTTACAGATAATATCGCTTGTTCTGCTAATAGGTTTAGGGATAATGCTCGTTAGTATGTATTTTAAGAGAAAAGATAATAATGTCGTCAGAGATTTCTTTGTAAAATTCTTAGCAATTGTTTTAACACTAGGAACCATATATTTATTTATAAGAGTACTGAGGTATCTGATTTAGTGTCTGATTCGTTATTTACAAAAATTTTAAATAAAGAAATTCCAGGAAAGATTGTTTATGAAGACAAAATTTGTTTTTGCATCGAGGATATTAATCCTCAAGCACCAGTACATCTATTAATAATTCCTAAAAAAGAAATAGCCAAAGTTTCAGATGCATCAGACAATGATACCAACACTCTTGGACACCTATTGATGGTTTCAAAAGAAATTGCTCAAAGTTTTAATCTAAATAACAACTATAGATTAATAATTAATAATGGTGCTGAAGCAGGACAAAGTGTCTTTCACTTACATATTCATTTACTTGGTGGAAGAAGCTTAAGCTGGCCCCCAGGTTAATAGAGTGATGCGCCTATAAGAAGAACTAAAACAATTAAACCAATTAAACCAAAAAATATTACAATGTTTCTTAATACTGTTTTATCATCCATTAGGTAATTTTATAGGGAATCTACTCATGCGTATAGAGCCATACAATGATTCAGAGACAAAAGAGGTCCTTTTACGACTTTTAAATAATGAAGAATTTATTAGTTTTGTAAAAACAAACTTAAATCCTAACAGGTCGAAGTTTCTATCATTACCAGGCTCAACATTTCTTACTCTTCAGTTATTTAAATCAAAAGTTAGAAAAATTAATACCATTGATGAATTTCAAACACAAGTTAAAAAAGTCTTAGAGTCAGTAATTAAACAAACCATTGACGATTTTACATTTAGTGGTCTTGAGAAACTTGATCCAAAAAAAGGCTATCTTTTTATTGGGAATCATCGGGATATAACCCTTGATAGTGCGCTTTGTAATCATGCAATTGTCTCTGAAGGATTCTCAACAACTTATAACGCAATAGGAGATAACCTCGTAAATATAGATTGGATGGGAGATCTATTGAGACTGAATAAGAGTTTTATAATTTCAAGATCTGGCAATACAAAAAAAGAAATTTATAACAACCTTATGGGCGCATCAAAATATATATTTCAATTGTTATCAACAAAAAATCTAGTTTGGATAGCTCAAAGACAAGGAAGATCAAAAGATGGTATTGATAAAACCGATCCTGCTGTTCTCAAAATGATTCACATGCAACAAAGAAAAAATTTTGATTTCGAAGATTTTACAGAAAATATTAATATAGTTCCTTGCTCAATATCGTATGAATTTGATCCACTGGATAAAGAAAAGGCTAAAACTCTAATCAATTCAAATATTCAAAAAACACCTGATGAAGACGTCAAACACATCTTTAAGGGAATCACAGAAAAGAAAGGGTTTGTACACCTAAACTTTTGCCCACAAATAAAAGGAAAATTTTCACCAGAGGAATTAGCTAAAAAAATAGACACTTCTATCCATTCAAATTTTCAGTTATGGGATAGCAACTATTATTGTTACTACATGCTGGCGGGAAATTCTAAAAAGGCAAATGAGTTTACACGAGGAAAAAAATATTTTGATGAATTATCATCTGCAATGACTAATAAAGAACTTGAATATATAATGTTACAGTACGCTAACCCTGTAAAACTAAAGGAAAAAAATTATGAGTGATGATCAATTTTATAAGTCGAAAGAAGATAGAGAAAATTCTAATTCTGATGCCATTGTTGCTTTAGTTGTAATTGTTTGTTCGGTTGCAGCTGCAACATTTTTTGTAAGTTCATTATGAATTTAAATATAGAAAATCTTTTTTCTGTTAAAGATAAGGTTGGTATTGTTTCTGGTGGATCAAGAGGGATAGGTGAAATGATTGCATCAGGTTTCTTATCAAATGGTGCAAAAGTCTATATTACAGCTAGAAAAGAAGATGCTCTTATATCAAAAGCAAAGGAATTAACTAAAAAATTTAATATAGAGTGTATTCCATTTTCTGTTGATCTATCATCGCTTGATGGAATTAAAAAACTAAAAGTTTTCATAGATGAAAGGGAACCAGATGGAATAGATTTTTTAATTAACAATGCAGGTGCAGCATGGGGTGCACCTTTTGATCAATTTCCTGAAAATGGTTGGGATAAAGTAATTGATATAAATCTTAAATCACCATTTTTTATGTCGCAAGAATTTGCAAGCCTTTTGGAGAAAAAAGGCACACAAATCGACCCATCAAGAATTATAAATATCGCCTCGATTGATGGATTGCATGTACCTCTAATGGAGACATTTTCTTATACAGCATCTAAATCTGGGATAATTCATTTAACTAAACATTTAGCTAAAACCTTAGTTTCAAGAAATATTATTGTTAACGCTATTGCTCCAGGACCCTTTGACAGCCATATGTTAGGAAAAGCTGTTAATTTTGACTATTCATTTATAGCTGAAAGCGTTCCAAGAAAAAGAATTGGCACACCTGAGGATATTGCAGGTCTTTGTATTTATTTTTGTTCCCGTGCGGGATCTTACACTGTTGGTGAAACTGTTACCTGTGACGGTGGATTAGTAAAGACACTTTAGCTTGAAAGAAAATGTTCTGCATCTAATGCAGCCATACATCCAAACCCAGCACTAGTAATAGCTTGTCTGTACGTATAGTCTGCAACATCTCCAGCAGCAAAAACCCCTGGTACTGATGTAGCTGTTGAACCAGAGTCAAACCCACTTTTGGTTTTTATATAGCCATTATTCATATCTAAGTGTCCCTCAAATATATCGGTATTTGGTTTATGTCCTATGGCAATAAAAACACCAGAAATATTTAGCTCGTTAAGAGATTTATTATTATTCTTTACAATTATGGATTCTACAACTTCACTTCCTTTAACCTCTTCAAGTGTAGAGTCTAAAACTAGCTCAATTTTTTGTTCATTAACTTTTTTATACAAGCGGTCTTGAAGAATTTTTTCAGCTCTAAAAGTATTTCTCCTATGTACTAAGAAAACTTTAGAGCAAATATTGCTAAGATAAAGGGCTTCTTCAACAGCCGTGTTGCCGCCACCAATTACTGCAACTTCTTGGTCTTTATAAAAAAAACCATCGCAGGTAGCACACGCACTGACACCTCTACCCAAAAATTTTTTTTCTGATTCTAATCCTAAATATTTTGCTGAAGCTCCGGTAGCAATTACTAGAGACTCTGATTCGTATTTTTCTTGTTCCCCAATCAATATTAATTTTTTTGTCGTAAAATCAACTGATTTAATATAATCATTAATAATATTAACCTTATACTTCTCGGCATGCCTCTTCATCCGTTCCATTAGATCTGGACCTTGAAGATCGTTACTATCGCCAGGCCAATTCTCAACTTCAGTAGTTGTCGTAAGCTGACCGCCTACCTCCAGGCCAGTAATTAATGTAGGGCTTAAATTAGCTCTTGCAGCGTATATAGACGCTGTATATCCTGCTGGGCCTGAGCCTAAGATGATTAATTTTTCAGTCATATTATTATCCAAAAATAGGAGTAGTTAGTGTTTTTAGTTACAATATCTTACCATGGCATTACGTGGAGTTTATAGAGAGTTTTCAGGTTTTACACTCATAATTATATCTTCCTTTCTATTTTGGAGTCTTTATCAATACCTTCAACTAAATATTGAGCAGACGCTAAGTTTTGGTTCTTTATTATCCAAATTATTTTTAGATTCACTTGGTCTTGGCTCCTTCTACTTTTTTTTATTAGTTTTTTCTTTAGGGGTAACAATTTTGCTCTTTCCAAAAGATGCAAATTTTTTAAAGATTCTTTCGATTACAAATAGATTTATCCTATTGCTCCTTTCGGTTTTTCCATTTTGTTTATTTCTTTCTACAACAGATTTTTTGGATAATTTTAAAGGAGAATCCATTAATAATGTATACGGTGGATTAGTAGGATCAAACCTAGCAGCAATTTTTGAAGGTCTAATGCCTAAGTTATGGGCATCTATCGCTTCTGGATTTTCATTCATATTGATAGCCTTTTTATCTGGGGTAGGGCTCTTCACGACTCGTAGAGTTAATAGTAACCCTCCTAAAGATGTAATAAAGGCTGAAAAGCCAAATTTAAAAACCGTTAAAAAAGTAGACAAAATTACCACACAAACAAAAAAAATAAAAGAAAAAGTTGACGATACGACACCACAAAAAGAATATGTAGATTTTCTTAGCTTGCTTGATCAAACCGTAGATGATTCAACAGACGTTGCAAAAGATTATTTGGACAATCTTTCTTTCAACCTGGAGGAAAAGTTAAAAGAATTTGGAATAGAGGGTACTGTTCAGGATAAGTTGCCTGGTCCGGTTATTACGAGATTTGAACTCAATCTTGCTCCTGGAACTAAGGCCAGTCAGGTTACAAATATTGCAAACGATTTAGCCAGGTCACTTGCTGTTAATAGTGTTAGAGTGGTTGAAGTTATAGAAGGTAAATCTACTATAGGTGTTGAGATACCAAATCCTAAGAGAAAAACTGTCTCCTTATACTCAACACTAAGTGAACAAAATCTTGCTGAACAAAAACCGCTTGAATTTTGCATTGGAAAAGATATCTCAGGTAAAATCTCAACTGTAGACCTACAACAATTACCTCACCTGCTGATTGCCGGGACTACTGGTTCAGGTAAATCAGTCGGAGTTAATACAATTCTTCTTAACCTTTTAAGAAAAAATCAAGCAACTGATTTAAAACTTTTACTTATTGATCCCAAGATGCTCGAGCTATCTGTCTACGATGATATACCTCATTTACTTACTCCTGTAATTACTGATATGCAAAAGGCTGCTAATGGGCTTAATTGGTGTGTTAAGGAGATGGATAAACGCTATAAATTAATGTCTATATTAGGAGTAAGGAGCCTGGAGGGGTATAACCAAAAAATATTAAATAAGTCCTCTCTAAATTCTGATATGGAAGCAAAGTTATTTGAAGTGGATAATGCTCCTCCAGAAAAATTACCATATATAGTTGTTGTTATTGATGAATTAGCAGATCTAATGATGGTAACAGGTAAAAAAGTTGAACAGCTTATTGCTAGATTAGCCCAGAAAGCAAGAGCCTCGGGAATACATCTGGTTGTAGCAACACAACGACCTTCAGTGGATGTTATAACTGGATTAATTAAAGCAAACATACCTTCACGAATCTCATTTTTAGTTTCATCTAAGGTTGATTCTAGAACCATACTTGATCAAGGTGGAGCAGAACAATTACTGGGTAAGGGTGATATGTTATTTGTTGAACCGGGAACATCAATACCCAAAAGAATACACTGTTCTTTTGTTTCTGATGATGAAGTCCAAAAAATTACTAAGCAAGTTCGTGAAAGCGGCACGCCAAACTACATTGAGGAAGTAACAAAATCAATTGAGATTCAAGAAAAAACAAATGATGATGGTGATGATGACGAGCTTTATCAAGAAGCAGTTGAATTTGTAGTTGAGTCTAGAAGAGCATCAATATCATCCATTCAAAGAAAATTTAGAATTGGTTACAATCGTGCAGCCAGACTCATAGAGACAATGGAAGACAATGGTATAGTGTCGACAATGAACTCAAATGGTTCACGAGAAGTGCTATGAGGAAAGTCTTTTTAATTTTCTCTATCTCTTCGTTATTAATTAGTGAATCAATATTCCCTGTAACTTTCTCTTCAGATATAGAAGTAATAAAAAGTGGTGAATTAATTTCTCAATCAAAAATAATTAAAAATGAAAATAACTTTATCTATAAAACCGACTACCCGTACTCACAATCTGTCTATATTGTGGATGACAACATATATATTCAGGATGACGATTTTAAACAAGTAAGCAAATCAGAAAATCTTAACATAATCCCAATCATGTCAATATTCAAAGGTGAGTACGATTTTGAATCTTATGAATGTAATGGTTCCATTTGCTTCTTGAATATAACGCCAATCGATGGTGTTAGTTCTCTTCTGATCGTTAAAAACCAGGATCAAATTAAGGAAGTCTCTTATTTTTCATTAGATTATCAATCCTATAAATTAAAATTTAAGAATTTTCTAATGGAGACTGTTAAAATTAACTATATGCCACCCGAGGGCTATGAATTTATTGAATATGATTGATTTAAAAGAAATTAAGAAAAATTTAGAAACGAGCATTAAAAAACTTAAGTCTAAGGGTTGTGATGTCGATATTAATAAGGTTCTTGAGCTTCAAAAAAATAAAAATTTATCTCAATCTAGGCTTGATGAATTAAAACAAGAAAAGAATGATATTTCAAAAAAAATAGGCATTGAATCAGGTTCTGGTGCGGATCTAGATAATCTTAAAAAACGAGCAGAGCAGATAAATATACAGATCGATAATGAAATGAAAAATTTTAATTTACTTAATGAGGAATTCCAAAACCTGTCACTTCAAATACCAAATTTACCTGATAACGATGTTCCAGAGGGAGCGTCTGAACATGATAATGTCTTGATAGATGAAGTTATCTTTAAAAAAATTACAGGATTAGATCATGTTGAAATAGGTTCCAAGCTTGGTTTGATGGATTTTGAACTTGCAAATAAGATTTCTGGTTCAAGATATGTCGTTTTAAAAGGAAAATTAGCACAACTTCAACGAGCTTTGATTCAATTTATGCTTGATGAAGCCGAGTCTAACGGCTATGAAGAGCAGTATGTGCCTTTAATAGTTAATAGTGACTCTCTATATGGTACTGGTCAATTGCCTAAATTTTCTTCTGAGCAGTTTAAAGTTGATGACGAAAAATACCTTATCCCGACAGCCGAAGTCCCGCTTACAAACTTTATACGTGATCAAATTATTAATGAGAGCACTTTACCCATAAAGTTATGTGCACATACTTCTTGTTTCAGATCTGAAGCAGGTAGTTATGGAAAAGATACGAAAGGAATGATAAGACAGCATCAATTTGAAAAAGTAGAAATAGTTCAAATTGTATCGCCTGAGAAATCAGATGAAGTATTGAATGAAATAATTTTAAATGCAAAGACTATATTGGATAAACTTGAATTATCATATCGAACAGTAAATTTAAGCACTGGTGATCTAGGTTTTGCAGCTGCTAAAACTGTTGATATTGAAGTCTGGCTACCTAGTCAAAATAAATTTCGTGAGATTTCTTCATGTTCAAATTTTAGAGATTTTCAAGCAAGAAGACTTAATTCAAGAGTTAAGGGTAAGGAAAAAAAGTACCTTCCACATACACTTAATGGTTCTGCGCTAGCTGTTGGGCGTTGCCTTGTTGCAATAATGGAAAATTATTATGAAGATAACAAAGGAATAATCATCCCAAAAGCCCTAAATAAATACCTTAAGTTTGACTGTATAGAAATACATTAAAATAAATCATAGTTTTTTTAAATCTGTAACATTTTTGTCATACAATAATGTAAACATGTCAATAACTTTTTGAGGGCATTCTATGAAAAAACTTATATTCACACTTTTCACAATATTGCTAATAAGCAGCACTGTTGCACAGGAAACTACTGCGGTTGTACGTGGTAATATCTCTGATGCTGATGGTAGTGCAGTAGCAAATGCGGAAGTTATCGTAACGAGTCCATCTACAGGGCTAACAAAAAACGTTAGAACTGATTCAGATGGGAATTATTATGTATCTGGCTTACCAGCTGGTGTTAGATACAATGTATCTGTAAATGCTGCAGGTCTTGGAGGCGCTTCTAGTAGCGGTCTTTCAGTAGCTGTTGGTCAAACTAAGGTTTTGAACTATGTTCTAAATTCTTTTGAAGAAGTTAGAGTTGTGGCTGAACGAGTTGCATTAGCTGACACTGCAATTGGTCCAAATGCTGTTTTCAGTCTTGATGATATTCAGAATTCACCTTCTATAAATAGAAATATTCTAGAAGTGGTTCAACAGGATCCAAGACTATATCTTGATCAATCAGGTGGTAATAGTAGTGGTGATTCATTTCAGTGTAATGGAGCTAACCCAAGATACAACAGCTTAACAGTTGATGGTGTTAGGCTTAATGATGGTTTTGGTCTAAATAGAAATGGTTATCCTACCCAAAGAATGCCTTTTCCTTATGATGCAATATCAAGCGTAGCTGTCGAATTAGCACCTATGAGTGTAACTTATGGTGGTTTCTCTGCTTGTAATATTAACGCTGTTACAAAATCTGGTCAGAATGAATTGTTTGCATCTGGTTTTATGGAATTTGGTGGAGACTCTTTTAGAGGTGATAGCTTAGAAGGTGATGATATTGCAAAACAAGCCTACGATGAATCCAAATATGGTTTTGAAGTTGGTGGAGCTTTAATCCCTGATCAACTCTTTGCTTATTTTGCATACGAAAAGTACGATGGTGCTGATATAAATAACAGGGGTGCAATTGGTTCTGGAGCAGTAAATGAAGTTGCTGTTTCTCAAGCTGAACTTGATGAAATTGCATCTATTGCCAGAGATGTCTATGGATTTGACCCAGGAACATCAACAGCAAATCCTTTCGATTTTGAAGATGAAAAATACCTTGCAAAAATAGACTATTATGCTTCAGATATCCACAGACTATCATTTACGTACATGTACAATGACTCAGCTAATAAAGTTGGCTCAGATAGAGATTTGGATGAATTTGAGTTTAGTAAACACTTTTATAACAGAGGTGCTGAGTTAACATCCACGAACGTTTCACTGTATTCAGACTGGACAGAAAAGTTCTCTACAGAAGTTAGACTGTCTTATAGTGAAGTGGACTTCCTGCAGGAGTGTGTAGCAGGAGCACAATTTGGTGAAATGAGAATTGAACTTGATAGTGTTGATGTTTATTTGGGCTGTGATGATAGTCGACAAGCTAATGACTTGGATTGGACAGTTGATCAAACTGTTATCAAGGGTACATTAGTTGAAGGAAATCACACAATTACAGCTGGTTATGAAAAAGAGGCGCTGGATATTTTTAACCTATTCTATCAGCACGTTGATACAGAAATTAGATTTGATGGAATAGATGATTTCAGAGCAGGAGATGCTGCCAGAATCTATTACGGAAATGCAATCACTAATAATTTCTTAGATTCTGCTGTTAACTGGGCTTACGAAGTCGAAACAATGTATTTACAGGACTCAATACAGGTTTCTCCAGAGTTAAACGTAACTCTAGGTTTAAGATATGACTATTATGGATCAGACGATCGTCCAGTTCTTAACCCAGCGTTTATAGCAGATTATGGCTTTGCAAACGATGCAAATCTTGATGGATTAGATCTTTTAATGCCAAGATTTGGTTTTACATTTGAAGCAAGTGAAGCATTGTCAATTAGGGGTGGTGTTGGAATCTTCTCAGGTGGTAATCCAAATGTGTGGTATTCGAATGTTTACTCCAATACAAATATGACAGCTGTTCAAACTCAAATAAGAGGAGTAAATCTTTTTGATCTAGATTATGCAGGTTGTGAAGATGGAGTACCAAATGGCCCAGGCTGGTGTGTTCCTGTACAACTTTATAATCAAGTTCTTTCTGGTGATGGAAGTAACTTTGAATTAAATTACATGGATCCAAACTTTAAAACACCTTATGAAAGAAAAGTAACATTAGGTTTAACTTACTATTTGCCTAATGATTATGTCTTAACAGCTGATGCAATCATGACACAAGGTGAAGATACAGCTATTTGGAAACGTGGTGACTTAGAAGTTGTTGGAACAAACAGTGATGGTTCTCCAGAGTACGATAGTGTTAGAGAACCAAGCTTTGTACTAACCAATAGTGTTATAGGAAACGAGTCTGAATCAGTGTCATTTGGTTTATTTAAGTCATTTGAAAATGGTCTTGATATGAGATTGGGTTATGCTTGGAATGATTCAAGGGATGTGAATCCTATGACATCTTCCATTGCGTTCTCAAACTATGTAAATAGAACATTCTTTGATCCACAAGAAGAAGTGCTTTCAAGATCCAATTACAACATTGAACATAGATTCACTGGTGTATTCAATTGGACAAGAAACTACTTTGGTGACTATTCAACAAGGTTCTCTTTATTTGCACAGGCAAGTTCTGGTGTGCCATATAGTCTTACATTAAGTGGTGCTGGCTGTACAATTGGTAGATATGGGTTTACACCATACCTTGATTTCATTGAGCATTGTCTTATAGAGCCAGGAACAAGAAACTCTGAAGATGGTAGCTGGTGGAGAAAAGCTGACTTTAGAGTTTCTCAAGAACTTCCATATAATGGTCGTGGTTTCATAGTTTTTGATAATTTCACAAACTTCTTAAATGAGGATTGGGGTATTTTAAGAAAAGCTAATTTCCCTTATGGTGTTGAACCAAGAGATGTTGAAGCAGGAATTGCTGAAAGTCGAATTGGAGATGCTTCCTTATGGGAAATAAGAATGGGTGTTGATTTTAGATTCTAATAGAATCTCTTAAATCTAAGAAGGGGTGGTGTATCCACCCCTTTTTTTATCAACCTAAAAAAAGTTATAATTTGGCATGTCTACAATTCCGTCAGTATCATTAGAATCCTTAATGTCTAGTGATGCTGAAGTAATCTCACATCTAGAAAATAGTCTTGAGAATATTGGATTTTTTATACTAAAAGATCATGGGTTAGATCTTAACCTAGTGAGAGATGCTTTCTCCCTATCTAAAAATTTATTTAACCTTCCTTTTGAAATTAAGAAAAAATACCATGTCGAAGGCTCAAATGGAGCTAGAGGTTATACTCCATATGGAATAGAGACTGCATTAAATGAGAATGTTCCAGATCAAAAAGAATTCTGGCACCAAGGATCTACCACAAACCATCAATTAATGCCTAACCTTTATATTGATGAACTAGATGGTTTCAGCTTTGTTGATAATCTTTATAAAGAATTTGAGAAAACAGGTTTGGAAATATTGAAAGCAATGTCAAAGTTCAATATTAAATATAATTGTGACATTATTGATTCTGCAGTTGATGGAAATTCTATTTTAAGAATGATTCACTATCCTGCTACAAAAGCTGATAATAAATATAGGGCTAGAGCGCATAATGATGTAAATTTAATTACTTTGTTAATCGGCGGCAATGCAGCTGGTCTAGAGGCTCAGGATAAACAAGGCAACTGGATTCCCTGTAATTGCAGTGAAAATGAAATAATTTGTAATATAGGAGATATGTTGGAACTAATTTCTAATAAAAAACTTACAAGCACTCCTCACAGAGTAGTTGCTCAAGGAAATAATTCATACTCTAGATATAGCATTCCTTTTTTCTTACATCCTCGACCAGAAGTTATTCTAGATACAAATACAGGCATTACAGCAGATGAATTTTTAATAAAGAGGCTTAGAGATATAAAGCTTAATTAATCATGGATTACTATTTACAAGTTTTAATTGGTGCATTCGTAATGATTTGCATTGTTTTACCATTTTCAAATAATATCAAGGAGATAAAAGTAAAAAATATATTTTATGCAGTAATAGTAATGTTTGCATTTGGATTTTTACTTTTGAGTAATTTCGTACGTGGTTTTTTTCAAGTAATAAGCGATGCTGTTGCGAAGCTTTCATCAGCAACAGCAGAAGGCACATCATTTTTATTTGGCCAACTATTTGCTGATTATCCTTATGCATTTGCACTGAATGTTTTGCCATTAATAATTGTAATGTCATGTATTTCAGCACTTCTATGGCACTGGAGGATTTTACCTTTAATGATTAAAGGAATTTCCTACATATGTGAAAAACTTTTCAACCTTGGAGGCCCTGTGTCATTTGGTGCAGCGGCAAATGTATTTGTTGGACAGGTAGAGGCTCCCTTGTTTGTTCGACCTTACTTATCAAACATGAGCAAAAAGGAGTTATTAATCCTAATGACAGCAGGTATGGCGACTGTTTCAGGATCAGTGATGATTGCTCTAGCTGGACAACTTGAAAATCAGTTCCAAGGCATAAATGTTGTG
>CENU01197018.1_pt1 | contig 36432 bp, 44 predicted proteins | sample 361331 | NCBI WGS metagenome assembly CENU01 (sample SAMEA2619766, study PRJEB7988) | marine metagenome | isolation source: saline water (ENVO:00002010), including | reverse complement strand
CCCCACCGCCGCAAAAGCGCTCTTGGTTGAGTATACATCATTGAAACTGCCCGTGATTGCACCGCTACCCCCATACGACGAGTCCCCCCACGCGTATATGCTTCCGTCATGGCTGAGAGCGGCAAAGGCGCGCTCAGTCGCGTAGATGGCACGATAGTTCGCGTTTGTGGGCCAGCCGGTGCCCCCAGACGACGAACGCCCCCATGATTGAATGGTGCCATCCTGCGCGAGAGCGGCAAAGGCCTCCAAATTCGAGTAAATGGCCTGGAAGCCCGTACCCGAGGGCGCCCCAGTGTATGCACGCCCGTTTTCATATCCTGGTGTCATGCTCCCGCCATCGGTGTTGGCGCCCCACGCCTGGATGCTTCCATCCGAATGTAACGCGGCAAAGGCCATAAAGGTTGCCTGAATGACCGTGAAACCGGTGCCCGAGGGTGCGCCAGTATACGAGTTCCCATACGCATCTGTGCCTAATGTGTTGCTACCGCCTTCTAAAAGGGATCCCCACACTTCGATGCGCCCCTCCGGTGTGAGTGCAGCAAAGGCACAACATGTCGCGTAGATGACCTTGAAGCCTGACCCCACCGGTGCGCCAGCGTATGACTTCCCATACGCATCTGTACCTGATGCGTCGCTACCGCCCATGTTGGCCTGACCCCACACTTTGATGGAACCGTCTTCCGTGAGGGCGGCGAACGCAAACTGGTTTGCATAAACCATCGTGAATGTCACCGAGGAATGCTCCGCGGGCAGACTGGCTGCGTCATCGAAATCTGTCCCCAACGTTTTGATCAGGCCATTCGACAAGAGAACTGCAAAGGCGCTGATTGTCGAATGAATCGACGAACCCGCGCAATCGTCCTCGATTGTAACGTTCACAAACTGATCGACTGCGCCCCACAAGATCAGCTGACCTTCGTTGTTGCTATTCAACCTGCACGCGGCAAACGCCGTCCAAGTGGATGCGACGGTACTGAATCCAGTCTCTACAGATGAAGGAGCTGATTCTATAAAGTGGCCCATAGAGACGACGGTGGACGATGTTGTGACCGCTGCAACCCCGTAAAAAGATGTATAAATTTGCACATTCTCATAGCCATAATCAGGCACATTCTCATTAGACCAAGAGTTTGGGAATCGAGAGCTATCAAGCCCCCAAACTTCCAGGCGACCCGTCGTGTGCCATGCGACAAAATCGTAAGGAAGTGGATGTAAGCCCCCACATTTCCCCGGGAAACCGGTGGGTGATGGCGGTGGTGGCGGTGGTGGCGCCGGTGGAGATAATGGAGGCAACGGCGGTTGGGCCAGACCACAGACCTGCTGCCACCCGCTGCACGACGTATATGAGCTCTGAAGGACGCGACGTACGGTGTTGGGCACAAATGGACTGCCGACGCTCGCTTGCCCTATGCGAGCGCCGGCTGCCCAAAATGCTGCTCGATCATCGTTTCGATATGCCGTCTGAGATCGTCGCTCATCTGAGCCGCCAGCTCCGGATGCGCCTCGAGATAGCTGGAGACGACGGCCGCGGCGTTGGTGGTGCGATCTGCGTCGTCCTCCTCGAGTAGGCGTCGATCTGATGTGCAATCAACCTCGCAAGCGCCATTCGTGATCACCGTACCTGGACCGCACGCTGGAGGCGGCGGGGGCGATGGCGGCGGGGACGATGGAGACGGTGGTGGCGGAAGCGGAGCGCACGACTGGCCCTCATATGTGCTCGCGGCTGAGCACATATGATCATTTGCTTGCACCCAACACCGTTCTCTTTGTGTACTAGTTTCGCTATCATAAGCTGAGGGGCACACATTCGCATATAATGAGCCATCCGTCGACAACATTGCCCCGCCCTCTTCTATGGTAGTAGTTCTGACTCCGGGTCCACAGTTCGTTTGTTCAGCAGCAGTGTTATGTATAGGGCAATCAGTCGTGAAATCGTCCCCGGGGGATGCGCCGGAGTGATAACTGCAAATGTATACAAACCATACGTTGGGCATCGTTAACCCGTACGGTGCGTCACCAATACACCCTGCAGTGACCCCACCCCAATGAGCCTCCCAATGATCCACCGTATTCTCTAAGGATATGCAGTCTGCTATAATGCATGAGTATGGCATGGACCTTTTTCTTTAGCACATAAAAAGTAGATGCACCGTACGTGCATCGTTCAAAGGCCCCCCACCATCTAGACCTGAAAACTGTACCATCCCGGGACTCGCATATGGTTCGTCAAAAACACGCGCTAAAAAAATACAGACCTTCATGGTTCAGGTCCTAATATTGTTTCTAACTGATCGGAAAGCTTCCTAGACAATCTAAGTTCCTTTCGTCTCAATGTACTCAACTTCTTTTTGTGTGTGACTACATCTGTATCTGTTCTCCACACTGTCTTACATCCCCTTTGATATGCCTTTTCGAGGTCGTTCATGTTCTGGCGCATGTCGTTTCTTATAGATTTCAAAGTTTCCATTTCATGTTTTAGGTCATGTCTTTGTCTGAGAAGCCGTCTTCTTCTTGCGGCATAACGTCTCCATACTCGCTCATATTCAGAGTCTACGTCTGTCATAAAATCGGCTGTTCCGGTTGAAATCGAAGATGTCGTAATCACCATATCAGGCTGTCTACTGACAACTCCTTCTCCTATTTGTCTACATACCGGACACCTGGTATCGTACTGTACCACATTTATTAGACAACAAACGTGGAATTTGTGACCACATCCAGGCATTTGTGCTACATTCTCTTCAAGTTCAGACAAGCAAACCACGCAAACTTCACTGGGTTCCATTTTAAGTTTGTCCATATTTTTAAAAAGGGAGTACAAAAGTGTAGAAACATTTTGGATCGTATTGGACAAACATGCCTTGTCCTTGTGCCAAACGAAAGTTCAAACCAGGACTCCGTCCGAATTTTGAGAGACGTCCATCTTCGCTTCCACGGGTGAACCAGACGGTGCAGGACACTCCTCAGCGTGACATTCAATCTTCAGCGACTCCAAATTCCGTTCAGGCTGTTCCTCTTCTAAAGGAGACGCCGGAGGCGCAGGAGGGACCTGCTTCCGTTTCTCCAGAAGCTTCTCATCCTGAGAAGCCACCTCGTCCGTTGTTCGCGCCTTTACGGAATCAAATTTCTCCGGCGCAGAAACCTCCGATTGTTGTGACTCGACGTTCGAATGCGAGTGTTCCGACCCCTGTGCAGACGGCTCGGCTCCGGGCCCTTCCCGGGATGCGTTTGAACGATCAGAGCCGAAGAAACCTGACTTTAAAAGGTCTCCGTGCATGACGTAGGGGTCTTGCATTAGCAAAGGGGGTATAATGTTCGCCCCTTCTGGGGTCATGTGCGGAATGAAAGATTGAATGAGTTCCGCGTTCCTTCTGCAATTCTTTTGAAATGAGACTATGTTAGGCGTATCATGCTCGTCACTGTCCTCTCCACTGGAGTAGTTTCTTAGAAGTTCGTCCCAGTTTCTCCCCCAACCTCCTTGTGCTTTCATTTTGCGCAATTATATTTAATGTTGAACAATCTGATATAAAAACATATGACCCTAGTAAACGAATGTCAGTAGTGGACAAAAGTTTTGAGCCACTTATACCGGTATTAGGAATACTTACAAAATGGAACCTCCCAAAAAAAGAAAATACAAACCGGTAAAGTGTAAAATCATGGGTGGTGAAGACAGTCACGTCCTGCAAAAGTTTTATGGGGTCGCTACCAAACCAGAAGTTACAAGGCGTATTCGATTTGTGGGAAAGAAGACGGAGGAATACGATGAAACAGTTCATGAGGTGACGTTTCAGGACGGCACGACAATTTATTGCAAAGATGTTGATGTCACAAAACCGTTTCCTGTGTCCGTTAAGTCCGGTATGATAAAGTGTCAAGCAGAAAAAATGGAACTGTTGCGACATGGAAGTAGAGCATGGTCGCAGACATCACACCATACATAGACAACTATCTGCACCAGTCGAAACTATTGTGGGAACTGTGGATACATTCTACTATAATGACAATCACGATGAACTTGTCGGTCGTATTCCTTGAATTTCATTCCACCATTGATACAATTTGAGAAGGATTTTCGACTACGATTCTTTTTGCCCATCCTCTGAGCAGGTCAACCAACAAGCACGTCCGATTTTTATGCATTGCAGCCTTTAATGCGCATTGTGTCATAGTCTCATGAGATGGCGACTCGAAGTCTTCTCCCCATACTGCAACATAACTCCCGTTGTTGTCTACAGCATGCGTTCGTACCATGAGGAGAGTGTCTCGATGGCATACTCTACTCCGAACGTCGTAGTCCTGAGTGATAGTACACTGTTTAGGAAATGCACCCCGCGCGATCTCAATCGCCCGTAGCACGTGTTCTTTGCGACACCATTCGGATACTGGTAAAAGTTGTCGCATCACATGATCGTAGCTATCCCAAGCAATTATGGCAAGTGCAACGATTGCAAAATCTGCAGTATCTTGTACGTGCTCTTGTTCGCGCCGTAGCTTGAGACGTGCATATGAAGCAGTCGCCAGACTCATGAGATCCTTTGACAACAAAACATCGTTTGCGGGTCGATTGCGTGATATGTACCGCGATGCCAGACCGCATTGAACCACAGTCGCGTACGCATTCGGATCCAGCTTCACTGGATGTATTATGTCTTCCATCCCTCGAACCCGACCAGATGCTTCGAATTCTGCTGCGACCAAAGCCAGTCTCAATGTAGCATGAGACGTATCTTCAAGTCCACCTGATATGACGACGCCAGTATCATACTCGAATGTCTCGCTGTATGTTTCAGGCGATACATCGTGTGTTGTGAACTGGTTCACCACGTTGCGCGGGGCCCGCCAGTTGTCCAACGGACGAAGCCGCATATCACCCTTCGATTTAAGCTCTTCATCGAACGAGTCTTCTGGGTCACCCAATGCACTGCTCGATACCATGCGTCGAGATTTTTCGTTCATTGACACCATATGTGATGGAAGTTGCATGATCGCTTCGCAAAGCTTGTAATGGAGTTCCTTTTCGTCCATCACCACAATGAGGCGATTGTAAGCTCGCGTAAGACCGACATATAATGGATTGTGTGGCGTAAAACGGGGAACGATGCATATCACAGTATGAGTTTGCATCCCCTTTGCAGCCCACCATGTAGAACACCGCAATTTCCCGTCCTTGGCGGAAGGATCCTCGGAATCTATCCCATGTACATGCACCTTGCGTCCGTGTTTGCTCAATTCATTCAGGAGCAGACATAGAGGGCGGTTCGACTTCTTTTTGTCCACAAGTATCATGACATTTGATTGAGAGTTTTCCTCCTCGGTGATGTCATGAATGAGTTCGTACAGCTTAAAAACATTTCCAACTCGTATTTCGACCGGGTGTCCATCACGAGAAGAATGTATGTTTGTTCCAAACGTTACACGGGCGAGTGCTGCCATTGGAGAAGTAAGGCGGTGGCTCTGTGAGAGTACAATTTTTTCCCACGATTCGTCGCCATAGAAAGCGCGTTCGGGGTTCAAAAGAGTATCCTCGGTGGCGGGAAAGTCCGGATCAAAATCATAGATGAGTTGCATGCGATCCCCCACCACCATGGTGGGTACATGCGGAGCGCATAGGCCAAGTGCATCGAGTAGTTGAATGTATAACTCTCGTACATCTTGTGACTCGTCTATCAATACTCTGCGTGCCTCTGGAATGTCCTTTGGTTGAATAATTCCGCTGCGAACAGCTTGTACCGCTTGGAGGATTCCAATGTCATCTCGTGCTGGTGTCAGTGTCCGTGTGCAGAGAGAGTGAAATGTATAGCAGGAAACATCGGTTTGCATATCTGCATCAGCTATGGCCCGTTTTATGTCTGAAGCGAGTTGCACATTGTAAGCGAGTATGACGCACGGTTTCGGTGCCAAAAGGCAAGTACGTATGAGAAGTGCAGTTTTCCCAGCTCCTGGAATCGCTTGAACACTCACGTTTCCGCCTTTTTGAAACAGACGGGCGGCTTGTTCTTGCTCGCTCGTCAGCTTCATGAATGGTCGGATGGAGCAAGTTTTTTTGGTCCCCTTTGGTGAAAGAGGGCTTGGTTTGGTCTCATGTCGGACTGTAATATTGATGCAAAGTTTGGTACCCCTCCGCTCTACGGCCCACTGCCAAATGCAAACAAAAAGGTTATACTTCTATTGGGACAATTCGTATTATGCTCAATAATTTTGTGCATGTTAACTCCTTCCTTTGTTACTTACACTAGAAAAGGCGGACATGAAAACCTAGACTTTCAAAAAGTATGTTTCATTTCAATTTTTACCGTACTTGCCAGTGTGGTTTTAGATATAAGTGGTGCCAGTCCAAAAGATTCGTTCATGAAGGTCTTCGAATTTCTGTATCGTACTGTAAAAGGCTGAGAATGTCAACTGTAAGCGCTTCTAGCAGTCTTTACGCAGGAATATTTTCCCGTGAGCAGGGACAGCGGTTTCTTCAAATTCTAGTGAGTCTCTCGGATCGGGGATTCGAGGGATTGTACAGAAAGTGCCAGGGAAACGTAGAAGGAAACTACTACCAGACTGGTCTGCGACGAGTAAATGCGTGGTCCGACGCCGTAATCGTTGAAGACATCGATTTCATAAAGAGCGTTTTTCCCGATCTAGAGGAGACGTTTGAAACATGTTTCTTCAACTATGTTGAGGATCGTTACAGAGGTCGTCACAAGGCAATGGTGAACACTCCGAACATTGTTACATTTGTTAGATTGTACTTGGAGAGTGTTGGAACACAGGAATCTCTATCTAACGGGGATTATTTCGCGAAACGCGATCCCGTACTCAAGAGAATTACGTGCATGGACGCCGCTAGAACTGCCTTGTTTTCACTTTCCAACTCTGAGCATGTCAAAGTTGAGCTACTTTCGGAAGTAAGTTCTGTAAGACAGCTTGCTCATACATCACAACATGAACTGGAAAAAATGACCGATGTGACTCCAAATGATTCTGTATCGCAGATATCTGTACCTCGTTCTCGCATCGAGCCACGCCCTCCATCGGTAGTAACACCGCGCTCAAACATCGACAAAGTAGATGCAAGCTCTAACGTACATCCACCGTCCCCTCGTGATGATGTTGACGCTGTGGAAGAAGAAGAGCGTGCAGAGCAAGAGATGACACACGAGCACGTCGTAGAACGCGCACCCAGTGTAGTGTCCAAGGCAACTTCCGTGAAATCCAGAAATCAGGCATCTCAAGTTGAGAAAGACCGTGAAAGGATGTCACTACCCGAACGGCAGCCGTCTGAAATTTCGTACAGAGGTCCATCCATCGTGAGCAAGAAGGGATACACACCGTCAGAGGTGTCGCGGGTGTTCGACGATCCACCCACTTCCGATGTGTTCCGACCACCTTCCCGGCCCCCGACCCCTCCCACACGAAGCCGCAACGACACACCTTCCGTAATAAGTCGCCACGACTTTGACGATAGAGAGTCTGCAGTCATGGTGGAACGCCCCGAACACTCGGAACGTCCTTCAGAAAGGTCGTCGAATCGAAGGGACGAAGGCTCGGAGCGTCCTTCGGAGAGAACGCCTTTGGCCAGATCAGAGGAGCCAAGACGGGCCAGGTCAAACGTTTCAATCGGCATCAAAAGAACAGTGACGAGGAGTCCTTAAGCATTCAAATTCTTTGAAAATCCTTTTTTTTGTAAAGGTGTACATTTAGAGTGGCATACTGAAACGGTGACGTTGTCGATCGTCACTCCCAAACGCCTACGCTTCAAATCGTGATTTCGAACGAGCGCTGTCTTGCCATTGAGACCGGGTTGTTTTTCTAGACCATCAATAACTACGGTTGTTTCTGAAGGAAACACTAAAATCAAGGCTTCTGGTTCACTCAAAAGCCTGGCAGACAAGTTTTCTTCTTTGAGCAGCTTCCAGACTTCTTTGGATGATTCTATACTGTTGTCTGGGATTAGCTCTTTTATTAGACTTCTATTAATGTTACTTTTAACGTGATTTCCACAACATGTATCACACATGCATTTGAACCTTGTAGTAAAAATGCCCCGTTTTCTCAGAAGGTCTCGTCTAGTTTCATAACTGGCGAACAGAGCTGCGTTGTCAATGTACGTGATTGTAATTTGCTCTCCGATGGCTATGGGGCGGATCGCAACGAGCGATACTGTCTGATCGTCATTGTATACGCGCTCGGCGTTTGGACTGCACGAATGGTTCAAACGTGCACACTTGGGGTAAATTCCCAAAGGCTTTTCTTGGTATGATTTTAGTTTGTTCTCTATGAAGAAGTGGTTTTGCCTCCACCTCATCATATCATTGTCTCCGAAAAGATCTCTGAACTGTTCTTTTTCTTCGTCGTTAAGCTTCATGAGAGCATTACTTATAGCTTCTTTTGAAACTTTAGATTTTTGGTACTCTTTTATTATGAACAAGGGAGACTCGCGCACTATCAGTCCGTCGTAGGGGATTGGTTCGGTGGCATACATGCCAACTCCGCATACGTCATCTCTTCTTTTGATTTCAAATGACATTGTTTATACGCTGAGGTCAAAAAAGTTGGATCATTTTAAACATATAATTATATATCGTAGTAAAAAAATGAGTTGCGACATTTCCTACAATCGAGAGGAGCTACATTCTTCATATGGATGTCTGTTTCCCAACGGCAATCGCAATTCTGCATCACACAGATGGTCTCATCACATACTTCACCACGCCCCATATTTGACAAAAGCACAAATCGAAGAGCAATTCCAGGCATTCTGTCCGGTATCCGGCTCTCCGATACCACATCCCAATCTTTGGAACGAGACACTTCCGACTACAAAAGGGGGTGTTGTACAAGGCGACGTCAACTATTGCTGCTGGCCATGTTCGTGTGACTTACGAGACGCTTCCAAAACTTCACTCAGGATCCACGAGACGAGCATTTCGACCAAAGAGGGGCCTATGGAAACTCGCTTCATAGTGATGGACGATCCGTGCAAACGACCCGAATCCATTCCAAAAGAGGCTCCGGACGTAACGTGTGTAAACGGAAAACTCGATTTTGCAACCCACATAGATACTCCTATGGGGGAGAAAGTCATCATAGGGATGCTCTCCAATACATCCCTGGGTAAGGTCGTCGAAAAAGAAAGGTGTGATCTGCGTAAAGAAGATGGGTTTGAGAGTGGAATGGGGACGATATTTCGAAGGCTCACCGGACTCAACAGCTAAATGAGTGTACGGCGTGTGCATCCTCCACAAAGGCATCCATGGGGGCATCGTAGGATGACATGTCCATCACGTCTTCGTCTAATACACATTCTGCATTACAGTCCATCTCCACAGCTAGTTTGTAAATGCTTTCGGATACCTCGTCGGGCGACCTTCCGTTAGTATATGCTCCCGGTACGAACTCTTCAATTCTTTTAGTTGCAGCAGTAGCAACCATTCGCTTAGGCCAAAGGCAGTTTGCACGAACATTGTTCGACGCAGCCGCCAGAGTAGCCATTGACATAGAATACTTTGAAACAGTGTACGATGGGTGCATGGATAACCATTCAAGACGTCCCATGCGTATGGGTGGTGATAATGTTACGATCGACCCCCCATTTCGGTTCATATACGGCAGACATTCTTGGATTGCCAACATCGTGGCCCTCGTATTCACGCGGTAAAGAACGTCCATTTCTTTCACGGAAGATGTCTTATTTATATACAATGCTGATGCATTGTTTATAAGTACATCTACACCGTCGAGAGAATTGTTTACACCCTTAAGGGTTTCTTTCCAAGCATCAGCGTCCCCAACATCACAATTCATGACAATGGGCAATCCTCCAAGTGCCCTTACTTCACGTTCCGTTTCCATGAGCGTTCCCTCGAGACTTCCGTGTACGGGATCATTGTTACTGCGTGCGACAAGTACTGTCTGAGCACCACGTTTCGCAAAGCTCCTCGCAACAGCAGCTCCGATTCCGCGGCTCGCACCTGTAATTAGAACCTTCATGTCTGGTGATCCTGCTGAGACACACTTTCAATCTGATTCGTCTCTTAGCATACTCTCACCGAGTGTAGCGAATGTTGATGAGTGCGAGCGCTCGTAGCGGTGAGGAAGGCAAATCGGAAGGACAATCGGGATTCTGATGGGTATCATCGACTGCTGTGTCGGTTGTGACGTCATAGCGGGGCACTCATTGGAAGTTTCGTGCAATGTTTTCGTTTCGCGGCCACGTTGTCTCTGGTTCTGAAACCACACTCTTACGCGACGAACGCTCACGTTGAACAAACACGCCAAGCTGCTCAGTTGCTCAGCGTCAGGCATATCGGTTTGTTCCAACAGACTTTTCAAAACAGCCAATGTTGCCTCATCGATATGCCAACGCGAATACTTGGGAACCTTATTTGGTCGTGGGGTTTGAGAAGCATCCATGGTGTTTGGTCTGCTTCTCCGATCTTCGATCGAGTTTGGTCTGCTTCTCCGATCTTCGATCGAGTTTGGTCTTATATTCGATCGTAGTGAAAGACTCGTTTCTAAAAACGCACAAGACGGTATCGCGCACTTTCAGACCAGGACGTTATGGAACGAATGGGGGAGGATCTCTTCCGCAGCTCGATTTAGATGATTTGATACCGTACACGACGAAAAATAATTTAAATGACATTAGTAAACATGACTTCGCGCAAATCCCGCAAATCCCGCAAATCTCAAAAATCACCCAATCGATCAACACACTCGTCAAGCTTTGCAGCCAAACTAGCAGTATTCATGTTGGACAATGCACGTAATGAAGTTATTTTCTCAAAAACATCCGGTTTCAGCTCCCAGAGCAAAGAGGCTTTCGGTGTTCTTCCGTTTTTACACATGAATATTTCTGAAACAATGTTTCGGTCCATGTTGAAAAACGGTGTTGAACCCCAAAAGAACGTGATTTCCAAAGCTTGTCGCCAAAAGGGTTTAGAATCGGCGCTGAAGGCAGTAAACTTCAACTGTAACAGTCAATCACTCGCCGGAGTAGAAACGCTTGCTGATGCCTTAATTCATTCAATCCACGATAAGTATTCTAAACGTCGAAACGGTCATCGTAGATTGGGTGTGATACAGAAAGCCATGGAGTGGCAAGTCTCCAATGGTGTCATTCCTTCGACTTCTATCGCATGGACCAGGTAAATAGAATCAATTCTGAATTGTTTACATATATGAGCATTTGGGATTTGTTCGAAACAAAGCCTGACTTTGATGAGTTATTCGTGGACTCATCTACTGTGACTCCTCATGGAATGAAAAGAATTAAGGAAAAGTATCCTCATGTGAAAGACATCTCCGAGTTCAGGAAGTATACCACAACTCAGGAACCCTGACATCGAAGGTCATAGCTTTCTTATGAACAAATACATGAGACGGTCTGGAAGAACGATATTTTACCCAAAGGCTGTTTTTTTTGACATTCTTGAGTGGCATGCGTATCACCGGACCCATTATCATGTCTTCGTCAAAGTCCATCTTGTATCCCGGGAAAGAGTCCCCGAAATAGCACTCTTTGTTTGCATCGACTATAAACTTGCGATCAGGAACGATTTCATCACCTTGGAAAGGCCCCTGTACCTTGAACTTTACATCTCCCCGTTTTTTTATGACTAATGTCCCGTACTCGTCTTTTACCCTTTTTCGCATCACGTTTGCGTTCCCTTTTTGAAGGCCGTTTGTGGGATCCCACATGGGAACATTACTGACACAGTCTAAAACCACAAGATGCACAGTATTTTCACGCTGATCGACCGCAAAAGTTTGAATGTCTAAACGATGCCCCTTCATCCACGTAGAAGAAACGTCGTAGGAATTGAACAGTAGCTTGGGGGATGCATTGAGCGCAGCGTCCGTACTCAACAGACGGACCGGTGCTAACATCAAATTAGAAGGCAACATAGTCTGAATGGAATCGGGTTTCGTCAAAGTATATGCGACCCATAACGACAGGGGTTTTATGAGAAGTTTCATATACGCTATCTCTTTGTTACATCGAATGGTTATTTTGATTTACGCACAACTTAGGGTGCGGGTGATTTTAACCTTTCTACACAGTACAGTTCCAGCCTCGTCCAGCGGCTGGTCTACGGCCGGATAGTTGATGAGATCTTCAGTGATATTGACATATCCGAGAAACATCCTCCTGCAACACATTCTTTCTATGTTTAAATGCTTGAACGCGTCTAGTGTGGTACCATTTGCATGTATGAAGTTTTCATAGTCTCTGTGAACTCCCGCCAGCACAGTGTTGCAAGTATAACAACGGATGGGGAACATTCGAGCGTCAGAAAATGTCCCGTCCTAAATAAAGTGAAAAGGACAACTCTGATGCGCCACAAAAATTCCAGAAGGCAAAAATCAGGAGGGTACGGTATGGGCGATTCGGAAAATCCACGAATGATCCTGAGACCACGCTTCTCGACCTCCCCTACCATGAGGGGAATCATGAGGGCGCCAGATTGCCCTCCGTTGGACGATACGGTCGATGCGCATGTCGCACTAGAAGATATAGTTGCTAGGGATCAGGACAATGCCGAACAAAAATTAAAATCAATAATATCCCTCATGGATACCGCTCAAGGCGAACGTCTGGTAAGATCCGCACATCGAGAAACGCTCATTTACAAACAAGAGCATTACACAAAACTACTCGAAGAAGCGGAAAAGGATGTCGTCAAAGAACGTGACCTAATTTCTTTGAAAATGCCGGATCTGAAGCGGACGTCGAGGGTTGAAGGGGATCAAGACAACTGGCTCATATTCGAATCCGTTTCAAGAAAATACATCGAGGCCAAGGACACGGCCGCTATTTTCGATTCGATCCGCGCGAGAGCACGGGCAAAGTTGGAGACACTGGACACAATGTCGGAACAAGCCGTACTCTCGGGGGGTCTTTCCGACGCCCTCAAACAGCTCCTGAATTTCAGATCTCAGTCCCACATCGTGGGTACAGTCGTTGACATCATTGGCTCCTTTCTGAAGAATCCTAATCTGGTTCGCAACAAGTTTTTGAATTTCATGATGGTCGGAGCAGCCGGTACCGGCAAAACTACCTTGGCGGGAATCATCGCAAAATGCCTGGCTTCGGCCGGAATGTTCGTGGACAACAGAGTCGTGACTGCCGGGCGCGCCGAGTTTGTGGCTGAGTATGAGGGCCAAACTGTTGCCAGGACACGTCATTTCCTTATATCAAATCTCGACGCGGGGGTGATCTTCGTGGACGAAGCTTACGGGATCACACAATGGAACGATGGGAAACCAGAAAGTTATGGAACGGAGGCAGTTACCGCTATGGTAGAATTCATGAGCAAATACAAGGGATTGTACTGCATAATCACCGCTGGGTACGAAAAAGAAATGCAGAGATATTTTCTTTCCACAAACCCAGGTCTTGCGAGGCGGTTCCCGTTTCGGTTTCTGCTAAGAGATTTGAGCCCGTACCAACTCACGTACATATTTCAACGCACGTTGCTCACGGAACAGGGGTTAACTCTCCCTCCCGGAGAAGGTGAGTCCCACGAAGAGGAACCCCTGGAATCAAAGAGCTATTTTCAAGAAGACGCGTGGAGATACTTAACAATGCTGATTGCCTATTGCACAAGCGGTCAATACGAAACAATACAGGAAGAACACGATCGAGCGACGCGACAGACGTACAAGGGTGTCTACAAATTTTCTCCAACGTATCCTCACATGTATCAGCTGTTTATGAATCAAGCGGGCAGCATGACGAATCTCGCTGAAGAGTGTGTCACGGTATTGATGTCCAGAATGCCGTTTGGCGAGGCTACCAGGCGCCCGCGTGTCGTGGCAACGTTTCCTCGGAATCTCCCTATATCTGCGATGAAACAAGTCATCCGCCAAAGGATCATGAACAGCGCATTGTCAAAGGCTCCGTGTTTTTTGAGAGAATTGGCATTCATAGAGAGACATATTTATCCATCTTGATGGGGCCCCTCTAAGTGGTCACCTTTCCGGTGGGACTTGGACTACGAGATCGCGTAAGTCTGGTCAAAAGTCCTCCAGCACGAGGAGGGATCACCTCATATGGAATCATCTTGATAATATCTCCATGGAAACCTAAACGCCCATTCCGTTCCTCGTAGGCATATCTCACATGCAACATAAGAATGAGACATTTCTCGGGATCAGATAGGTGTCCCACTCGATATGCAACAAGTATGTTGTGAGGGCCGAGATCAAATACGTAAAGAACGACACCTACATGATTGAGGGGATCTTGTGCCTTGAACTTTTTGTGTGGCCACAAGCTAGCCGCTATAGACCCCCAGGTATTGAAATTCCCGGCCGCTATCACGATGGCCACATTGCTGGGCCGTTCTGGTTTTTCATCGTGATCAGTTCCAGGAATTGGCGTGGGGTTAACTAGGATTATTCTCGATAGGTTTTCAGGATTGAAGTCCGTCGTATCTTTAGGCATTTGGGGATCGTTAATAATCTCATTGTGTTCTACTATCCAATAGTGGTCGTTTATAGGCGTCATAACCAAAGAATTGATTTGTCTTTGTATTAGGGCTGTCCTGTTACACCCAACGCCGGCCTCATCATCATCTTTAGAGCAGTATACGGAGGAGTTCGTATCGATATCAAATGAACCGCCCGCTTTTTTCAGATCTCTCAAGAATCGCGTATATTTAGATGGATCTGCACGTTGAACAGTCATTCCTTGTGGTATCGGATAAACTGGTTTCTTTCGTTTAGATTTCCAATGAGCCCGTTTTGCTAAATCCTGGACGAGATTCGTCAACTTCGTCGGAATCACCCTGTCAAGCAAATAATCGTTCGGATTCTCTTTCGACTGCCGCCAGGCGGATGGTCGCACTTCCGCATCCCGGGCCTGCAACCCCGATTCCCTGCTATTGTACAGTTTGAGGATTCTTGCCGATTGACTCTTTATTTCATCAATTGTCGGTTCAGCAATTGTCGGTTCAGTGATGATGGGCACAGCATTTCCCGGGCGCAGGGGTTTCCTGCTACTAATCTTGTTGTACAGTTCGAGGGTTCTTGCCACTCTTGCAGACGATTGCGCGTCTTGCTGTAGCATCATTAAATAGTGTAGGTCCCCTGCCACTGATTCGTACATTCTTCCGCTCTCATCCAGAAATTGACTCTTTAATTCATCAATTGTCGGTTCAGTGATGATGGGCACAGTAACAGATCGATACCGGGCTCCATGGCCACCCCTTTGAACCGTCCTGATCGAGTGTTTCTGCCCTCGCTCCTTCTCTTCCTCTTCCGAGGACCTGTAATTGAACTGATTCCGGGGCTCCATGATCACCCCTTTGTATTGTCCTGATCGAGTCCTGCGTTTACTCCGACGTTTGAACGACCGCTTGGCGAGCACCTTCTTGGATCGATTCTTGGATCGATTCTTGGACGCGGAGCGACGGGACCTTCTTGGCATTTTTTTTCTTGTGAGTAGGGGGTTAATGTCCACTTCAGGAAAAAAATGTGAACGTAGCATTCATCCAGGTGTGTTCACGGAGGTGTTGTAAAGACAATGAAGAAGGAGCCATGCATGATTTGTTTGACCCCGCGGATGTTACGTCTGGCATACTGCGGTGGATTCGGGAGTTGGACAATTCGTACTTTTTCCATATCCTTCGCTAACATCCGTCTTGCTAACATGCTCTGGAGATTGAAGAATACATGTTGCGCTATTGTATTCGCGGCATCGATATGACCCTCGTGGTAGGGTGTACGGCCCTCAAATTCGAAGAATGTGAAATGATTGTAGTATTCGCGTTCTAATGGATGGACCCCTTCTATACCGTTACGTTGTTGGACCCGACAACAGCTCCCAAGTAGCGAATCCGAACTTTACCGGATCTTCCTTATAATATGATGTTATTTGAGCTACTCTATCAATAGGCACATTGTTTTCACACCCCAAGTGCGGTTTCTTGCAACTTAAGCTCACTTTCACTTTATGCCCATGAAAGTCATCTATTACTCTGTTGGTTGGAGGAACACTCGCGTTAAATATGAATGGTGAAAACTGGACACCCGCACCACGTTCTGTCTGAGTGATTCGATATTGGCACGGATAAGAAGGATCGTCTAAGGCTCGGTACGACCGCTTACCCCGCTTCGACACACCACGAGGCTTATTGGGTGAGTTTTTCGGGCGAGAGCGGTTGGAACGAGACGATCTGGAACGGGTCGAACGCGTTCGACGTCTGCGAGTCGATCGTCCGGAGTGATGGGGCCGTCTTGGCATTGTCTTTTTTAAGAAAGAGGGGGGGGGGTTAGTTAGTTTCACTTGAGGGGAAAAAAATGTGAACGTGTCGAAACAACAACAATTCTTCGCGTCCACTCGTGTCCTGTGTCGACTCATTCGCGTCTGTAACAACAATGCGTGACGGTTACTGACTTAGTCTCTCGACTCGACAGTTGAAACGGTTGTGTTTGGCCGTTACTGATCCTTCGACCTAACAAATTGGTAACATCTTATTGAGGTCTGTTATCGGAGGTGGGAACGATTTTGGCCAATTTGTCATATATGTTTCCCTGAATTTTGCATGTCCTTGCTTACCGGTAATCTTGGCTATACTTATGTGCGGATGGTAATCTTGTTTGAACCTTTCCAGACTCATTCCCGTGCGTATTGTATTCAACGTCTCAACAACATCAGTAGGAATCTGTGCTGCAATTATAATTGGACCGTTTGTTTTACAATCGTTAGCAGGATTCCCATTCAAGAAATATAGATTATTACCATTACCAATCATTTCATTCAATTTAATGGACATTGGTTTCTGTGTATCATGAAACCGTTGAAGAGATTTTTTTTGTTCTTCGTCCAACGTGTCCCATTCTTGTGCAGGAACAATGCTGATATGTGGTCCAAGGTCTGGTCCAAACTCTTGGGGGACTGTATAAGGTACTACTTTCATTATTGACTCGTCAAAACCGTTGATGATGTCACTTTTAGCAGCTATTTCATCAGCCCACTGTTTCCAGGCGTCTGCAGGTTTATGTCTAGTAGGTAGCTGAAGCATGACGCTTTTGCTTTTAGCGTTGACCTTGATGGTAGGCTGGTCAACACCCCGGTATGAGTCGACTACCATATCGCCGCGATATCGATGGGGAGAACGTTTAGTGGCATTTCGACTTTTTCGTCGTCGTCGAGAGGTCTTGGGAGACGGCAGTCGTCGAGAGGTTTACGACCACGCGTGGTTCGTTACAGTCGTTCAAGATTGGACGGCATCATTTTTTGATGCGAGGATAAAAAAACCAAAAGAATTACATCCATAAAAAATCGGATTATATTCTGATCCTAATCTTCTGATTTGGAATTTTTTGTAAAGCCGGATAGGTTTGATAAAACAAACATTATCCAGACATTATCCATAATAAAAGGTTTGCCAATTTTCAGCTATTTTTTGCGGCTGTATCTTAAAGTTGACATAATTTCTGCGACAATACAAGAATGAGACACAGAATGCCGGGATCGATTAGTAACGACCTCTGATTTTTTCTATGTACTTACAAACAAAATGCCGTCTCCCAAGACGATAGCTTGTAAATTTTGGCTGTCCTTTTTTTTTTCTTTTGTTTCTTCAAATGGCGGGGAAAGAACCCTCTTTGTTTGACGGTGACCTTTGGGGTACGGTCGAAGAGGAAAATATTGAGACTTACATCGATGCAAACGGTAACGAGCGAAAAGAGAGGGTGCAGTCCTTACCGCCTCCCTCTTTGACTCGTGGAGGAGCAACCTCCCACTCCTCACATGTACTTGAACGACACACAGGCACATTTACTGCTCGGGCTGTAAAGCGCGACTCAGTGCCCGCGACTCCGTTTGACGACACTGAAGTGAGGGCATTCACCAGGCCCGATACTGCACCTTCTTCCTTTCAGCAACAAGTAAGGGTACAAAGAAACCAAACGGGTGTTCAGGCCGCACCACAACAAGAGAACGCTTTTCGAGATACAAACTTGTATGAGGGTTACAACTTGAAGGATGCCGACACCGCCAGGAAACCTCGTTACTTTCCTGTAACAAATAGATCGGTGGAACCAGAGTCTACTTGGTACTCGCGCGCACAGTTGTCGTCTAACCCCGTCGCATCTTTAGCGGGGTCGGCTCCTGTTATTAAGAAGTACGGTAACATAGATGTAGACAGTGCCGTCTCGCGTGCCAAAAAGTCCGTGTTGGCGCATTTCGAAAACACGGTTCCTAAGCCTCGTAATATAGTCAGCAAAAACACGGCATATGACACGAGTGATTTGCACAGTGCATCCAAGCTCGACCCACACGGTCGACCGGCTAGACGTGCAAAAATAATATCTGGTCTCAATCGTCCGGAACACTCGTCCAATGATGTTAGAGTTACAAACGTGTCATCGAACAAACCCAAGATCCATGCGGGGGTACAGCTAACAGAAGGCAGAGATGGAAATGCATCTGACCGCCTGTCACTGCCTACACGAATGCCTACGGCGGCAGCGATGGCCAACAACGAGCTATCCGAAGAGACTCTGTACGACGATGCTGGAACCCGTTCAACCAGAAACGATGTAGCCGTCCATTTGCACGCAATGGGTGAGCTAGGCAATTGCGATTCTACACAGGGACCGGATGCTGTGAGAACATTGAACAATATTGAACCCACAAAGCGAGTGCTCGAAGGAAACGCCGGCTTGAATCCGAATCGTGACTCCACAGCCGCGCGACAGGATATGAACTTTCAGCCTTCTGTTCGGAACTTTCCGGTGAAGGCTGACGTACTTCAGACCACACACCCGGAAATATGGGACGAACGCAATCCCATCCGAAATCGCACCATTACTCATGAACGCGGGATTGAGGCTGCTCCGAATTTAACATCCAAAGATGCGACTACCGTGCCACGTACTGGTCCTGGTATGCTTGGGTCTCGACCTGCTTCAAAGTACAGTGGATTGCAACGGCCACTGCGCGATGAAAGTGCTCGTGGTACGGCCGATCCGAGACAGAACCGGCGACTCAAGATGAACCGTGGCTTACAAGGGCAAGCACGAATCACAGATCACGATGCATTCGCTTCCGAAGACGCACATCTTAGAGTGCGTGATGAGTTGCAACGAACCGGTCCATCCGGGGATACGGCTAGAGTGCCGCAAGAGGAATTGGGTATGCGACCTACGGTTGCACCACAGGCAAGTCATTGGGAAATGAGAGGACCTGCTGGTAGACGGGATAATGTCCCCCGTAACATGAACCGTCTGGACTATCACAGCAACAACAATCCTCTCGCGTCAGGTAACATGGTGAATGCGGTCGAACCGGAATACTACATGAAGCCCTCCGGACGCGAAACTCCAACAATGGCTCCCATTGGAAACTTCGCGTCGCGACCCGGCTTCGCGATGAACACCGATCGTGCTAACGATAGCCTTAAAACAATGCGCTCAAGACAAATAAGAACGTAAAATAATATAGTCTCGTCACTCAGTAGCCCCCAACAATAGCCATGGGGGAAAAGTGCCGGGAAATTGTGAAGATTCACTCGATGCGTGCGCGTCGCACGTGATGCCCACTAGCAGCGAACGCCACGCTGTTTTCTGTGACGACAGAACGCTGAGACTGCACATATTATGACGACAAATATTGTAACGTGAACTAAGTTTATAGAAGGTCCTTTTGGACGAGGTCTATACACATCATAGTGTTCAGAAAGGGTGAACACGCGCTTTCCCAGGCGTCTGTTCACTATATTATGCATGTCGTTCATGAATTCTACCATGTTTTCTCTGGAATCAAAGTGTTCGGAGTCTGTAGAGGGTATCTCTTCTGCGAGCAAGTCCATAAAGTGTTCCCTACAAGACGGGCAAGGAAGATGACTTGCAAACAGATGTAAAAACTCGTATGTTTGTTTTTTATGTTCTTTTGTTGGTTTTTTTGGGTACGTATGGCATATCACATGGAGTGTGTTCCATGCCGAAGGACCCCAATCAGAAATAGTCAGGCCCATCTTCATGAGTCCAAAGTTTATCTGAATCTTTCGCCACAATTTTTTTTATGTTGTATCGCCAACAACGACAGACCTTGTCATGACATTGACCCCATGTCAAATGAGATCGCTTCTTGAGAAACCTTTGAGCTACGATTCATTCGGCGAGTACAAGGCAAAACACAACCATGAGGGTACGATTACGTGCGTCATCGCAGGAATACTCGTTTTCTGGGTTATAATGAGCTTGATGAAGTCAAGTTCCACCCCCTACTATGCAAGAAATAACCTCAATCCGATTTATTATCCTTCAAACATTCTTACCACATCAGCCCGTATGGTACAATCTGTTGTATCTGGTAGGACAGCGGATTCCGACGAACTGGACGTGTCTAAGACGGGTCTCATGAACCTTAATCAATGTAGAAACTGGCTGAAGGTGCCGGTAGACGAGTCCTCCAAAAAGATTGTGGTTGCGGATTGCAAGGGCGGTGACTGGAAAAATCTGAAAGACGAAGAGAGAGCTGTTATTGACAAGAAGTTCCAAAAGTTTTTAGAAAAGAACGATGACGTCCTGATTATGGTGTTTGCCCCGTGGTGCCCGCACTGCCACCAGATCATGCCTAAATTCGTAAAGATGGCTAAGAAGGTGAAGGGTAATATGGCTCTTTGCAACGCGGAGGCATGCGAGCGTGCAAGCTTCACAGAGGGTAGTGGAAAGACAATCTTCCCTCTGCAGTATTTCCCAACGTTCCTTCACAAGAAAGGCGGTAAGATCCATGAGGTCGAGATCAATGATTTGCTTGACAAGTTTGGAGATGATGAGGGTAGCAGTGCGAAACTGGTGGAAGAAGAAGTGTATGCCGATGATTACGATGTCGAATACGACGATGTTGTCGACGGTGAAATGCTCGACAAGTTGTTTTGAAACTACTTTATTCAGATACCTTGATCTCTAGTGGAATACATCTTTTTCCACGTATTACCATCTTCCCAACTAATTTGTCTTACCTTGGGGCACCATAGAGCGGCGTACGTCGCTCCTTTTTTTATCGCTTTTCCCGAAAAATCCACTGTCAAGAACTTACCGTCCTTATACACCACTGCACTCCAGTTCTCTCCCGGAGTGTACGGAGCTTCATCATCTCCGTATACGCCTTCTATCAAGTATTCACCTTCACTTCGTCGAGTAATCTTTCGAATACAGTGTCCGTGCAAGGGATCGCTGTAGAGACCGACTAAGTCGTCTGTCATTTATGCTTGTGTGACTTTTTAATACTGGGCGAGCCACTCCGACCGGTACACCTCATCGGACACCATTCTGATAAACCAGTCACGGCAGACGAGTTTTTCCGAAGACAATGAAGTATCCAGTTCTGAAGCAGCCAACATGATCGCTCCAACTCGTTCGCACTTCACAGTCCCCAACCTGATATGTTTGCGAGTGGCTGCAGACCACGCCTGAACTTGGAAACCACCTCCCATGCCAGGTTGAGGATTCACGTTGACATACCCCCCCTTTTTCTTCATCTTCATAAGGGGTGCAAACTTCGTGCGCATGTCATGTGGAAGTTCGTTCCAGGTTACCGTGATTTGTGTGAGAGGTTTCTTGTGCTGTTTTGCGCTTTCAAACTTCAGAGGTTGTTCGTCAATGGTTATAGGCTGAATGCCTTCAGTTTCGTCTGATAGCTTGGCGAATGTGTTGTTGGTGTAAAGAGGAATGCCGTCATAATCCAAAGATACTGTAATGAACTCACCATTATCATTGTATTCATCGTCATCCATGGGTTCTTCTACGGCATCCATGGGTCTCGGACTGTGTGTTCCATGTGATTTGGGATGGGTCTGGGGATACTTGATCCGCATGAGCGTATCCAGGTCTTGCAACAGCCTGCATGGTTCATCATCGGAGTCCGACATCAATTTGGTCTCTGACGAACCTTGAGACCAAACTGAGGGGGACCAAACAGTGTCCAGACCAAACTCAACGAGACACCAAACCAGCACACGAGACCAAACCGCCATTCCATTCATGTCCAACGTCGACCTCTGTCACATGCAGCAGTCGCTCACGAGCCTCTCCATCGACCGTTACGTTCCGGGTACCATCGCATGGTGTGATGGAGATCGTGGCGTAAACCCAGATGGATCTCTGAACGTTTTCGGTACCAACAACGTCGATTGCAAGCTCAAGGGCAAGGATGGGCGAGTGTATCCCTACCTCAAGAGCCAAAACTACAACGAACATCTCGGCGTCACGACGGCAGATCGTGTCACGCTGGGCGTGGAGAATGGCAAAGAGGTCACCGCACAGGAAGTTCTCGAGACCATCGTCGAGCGTGCCAAGAAGTCGGGATTCCACGACGTCGATGTGAACGTGCAATCCGAGCACCCAGTCGTCGTTCGCTTCATGAACAGCTTCGTTCCCTTTGCAGCCGACCAAAAGACGGAGTTTGTCGTCCCTACCCACTACTGCTACCAGACGTTCAGCAAGGACGATCCCCGCAATCTGCTCGTGAGCGGTCACAAGGGCGGCATCGATGTGCAAGCGGACAGCATCGGAGACAATCCCCTTTACTCCCTGGAGTACAAGAAGGACAACATCGACACGCACTACTACACCGTGGAGGCAACCGAACACGCTGTCGGCACTGCACAGACGACTTCCGACGGCACCGATCAGCCCCCCGAGGTAGGCATCAAGGGAATGGGTTCACGTGGAAACGCGTTCTGTGTGATGTCCATTCCCAACAAGCAGAAGGGCGGCGGTCGTGGAATGAGTTCGTGGAGCAGCTTTGAAGAAGGAGCACCGGTGTACCGTTCTCTGGCAAACATCGGCGAAGCGTGTGCGGCTGACCTGGGTGTCGACAACGAGAGCATGGGCGAATACGATGCAGGCAATGCCAAGATCGAATACGATCCCAATGAGGCGATCGTCATCACAGTTCTGTACTACAACATCATTCGCAACGTCTCCGGCAAAAATGAGGCCGTTGCCGTTGCTCCCAAAGATATCGCCATGGCGGCGGGAGACATGGACAAGGCCTACAACCTCTGCAATGCACAGGGCAAGCTTTCGGAGCTTTCCGCCATGCTCGTGACCATGACCAAGGAAGCCATGGACGTGGTCAAGGAAAAGATTGCCAAGGACCCCCCAGTGACTTGCCCGCCTCCAGCAAAAAAATTTGCCTTTGAGAAGGACGCGGCGAAGGCATTTGCTAAGCCGGTCGGGGTCAACTAACGTCTTCCTCGACGTCCCCTGGGAGGGACCCTGGGTGGGGGGCGACGTGGGAGAGGCTTGGGCTTCGGAGGCGACGGTGGTGTGAGAACTGCGACAGGTGGTTTGACAGGTTCTGTTGTTACCTGAGATAATTCGGTATCTTTCGTAGCAGCTTTGGAAGAAGAGCTTCCCACTCCTCTTCCATTTACGACTCCTGTGCACTTAAGGCATATTAAAAGTAGTGAACAAAAGCCAATCGTCCCGAATGCACTTGCTACTATGACAAACTCTATATTGAGATCAGAAATTTTTGAGGGGGTGTTGGGTGGAGGAGGAGGTGAAGGTGGAGGAGGTGAAGGTGGAGGGCTCAGGGGAGGTGTCGAAGGGGGTGGGTTTCTAGGTGGCAAAGAAGGAGGAGGTGGAGCTGATGGAGGAGGTGGGGGCGAGGGTGGAGTAAAGGGAGGTAGGTGAGGTGGGGTGCTCGGGGGAGACGGTGGCGAAGGAGCGGTTAATGGAGGTTGAGGAGGTGGTGACGGGCCGTCTACAAACTGCTCCAAGTACTCACGTCCTGGGGAGTAAGCGAAAGCGGGGTTGGTTGCTGGGACTTTGAAATAACACCATCCCGAGAATTCCACAAAACCACCACAGTCAGGGTCACTGTAGCACATGTAACAACACACACCTTTCATGCTTATGTGATTGTACGCCGACAGCGAAGAAGGAGACTGTACTTGGGGTTCTTGGTCAAAAGTAGAGTTGAAGTTGTCACATTGCGAGATGTTACCGTTTGAGTAAAGCTGCTCGTTTGTTGGTTCAGTCTCGGTACTCCAATAAATACACTCTTGGGGACCGAGAGCTACCGGAGCCTCTTGAAGATAAAAGCATGCACCTGCCATGTTGCATTTCGCAAACACTCCCATAACGTTGGTATCCGTGGAGCAGCCATATCCTGGTGCACTGCCACTACACTTCCCGGTACAATCTCTGAAGTTTGAGACTACACCGTGAAATAACAATGCGAGTAAAATAGTCTTTATTTTCATGTTTTTGAAAAACGATTATTTTTTTTTTCGGCATTCCCCAAAAATGTCCACACTTGTGTCAATATTATTGAGCGCCGCTCCAATATTTGTGAGATTTTCAACATGGAATGACACGGATAACGTATTGAACACTTGCATATCATTACTTCCTTTTATAGTTGCCTTTCCTAGTAGTTACATTTCGGGCTACGCATCTAGAGATGAAAAGGGCGAGCACGTTGCGAGACATACAATTTACGCGCTAGCATTCTTGGCATCCATCGGCGGGATAAAGTGGGATGTCGCAGTGGATGCATGGAAGTATGAAGAACAAGAATGGCCCGAATATTTGGTAATGTACTTCATTTTCGGTTCTGTCTCGTTGTGGTGGTTTGTCATCGCACATATTATGGAAAATCGCAAAACGTTAGGCTGGTCGTTCACACATCAAGGAGACGTAGTTGTCTTGCCTTTTACGCTCATCGCCATAAGTACGTTTGCAAACTTGATCCCCGATGAAGCATTTCGTTTTTCCAGAAGCATCGTGTTTCTAGTACCGTGCATAGTGGGGTGGTCTACCATAATGTTGATAGCATACACCGGATTTGCGCTGTCTCAAACTACAACGCTAGATAATCCAGCTTTTACAACCGTGACTTTGACTGGTTTTTATGTTGCAGAATTACAGCTTTTGCTCATAGAGACTCGTTCTAGTCCCACGCTGTACATAGTAGCTACACCCATCGTGGCGGTGCTCGCTCAGCTATGCAACAGATACGACGACCCTCCCATAATATACGGGAACACAAACGCCGGAACGTTATTGATATCTGCGGTCCTCGGCATCGGAGGGGGCGCTGTGTTGAGTATGAGATACGGGATGACCGCTTACTTCGTCTGTGTGTACGTATCTGCAACCGTGTCAATCGGACTAAGATATACCTGCGGGAAAAAATGGCTGTTACCGGGCACTCTCGTATCAACACTTTATTCTGTAATTGCGTTGTCGTTCATTACTTCGGTGCATAACAGATTCATTGATATTGTTGCAATATGGACAGTGTATTTCGTCATATTATCGCTCGTATCTCGCATCGCGCCATCTGTTTGTGACGATACAATTCCACCGATACCACACCTCAAAGGAAACATGCCGCAGTTGAACTATGGCGTATGTTCCGTCAGTGGAATCGCCAAGCTGCTGGACTTTCCGCTTTGCACGACTCGCCACGTCTACGACAGATCACTAAAATGGACGGTACCATTTTTCGACAAAGTAGATTCTGATTGTCCACCTGAATTTGTGGGTATATGGTGGATGGAACATAATACGTTCCCTATGGAACTCATAACGGTTCACAGGCGCAAATGGTCAAAACAAGGAGCAACTGCGCTGTTTTGGAATGGACGTGACATAACGTTTCACCCCTCTTTCAGTGGGTACGTCATGTCTATTTTCGGAAATATCACATTCACGCGCATGACTGTGATCGACGACCGTTGGATACGAACGGATTCTTACAAAACTCGTTTAGGCCTATTATATTCTACATTTTGGCTATATCGTGTCGACAGCGATTTCATGGTGCGTTTAGTATACGATGAAGATTGGAACGTCATATGGCGATACAACATGAAACGCATCGCTTCCGCTCCGAACGTTCCAACGCGCCACATGTCTGACTTTCTCAGCTCACAGGGTGGTAAATCATTCGTCTTGAAGCTTAGTTGATGTGTTTCAATCGCTTTGAAAAGTATTCGTATGAGGACGCGTTGCATTACCACTTGATGCCGAGAATTTACTTGCTTCGGAAATGACTCTGTAAAAGTCCAGAGTGCCTTGACAGATGAGATTGCATTGCTTTGCCAATGTATACAGATCATTTGTTTTGACGTAATTATGCATCGCAACCTCCAGTTTGTGGTGGTAACACAGAAGTGTGTTTGTCTTCAACACCCACAAAAGGTCGCGGGATGTAACGTAAGGAGGCATGATCGGACTTTGGTCTCAGCCGTATTTGGTCTCAAGTCAGTAGGAGGATACCAAACTGGCCGTTCGGTCCACCCAGCAATTCTCTTTTGTTTCATGTGGTCTAAGTCCCTTTTTGAGGACGAAAGCTTCTATGTAGTTTGCTCTTTCCCTTTTTAGAGTTTGTAGCGCTTCCAATATGGATGCTGAATCGGCACTTCTGTACCGTATTCCCTTGCGCCTGGATCGATTGCGCAATTTGCGCAATCCTGACTGCGCGCGAGTTCTTGACGACCGTTTGCTGAGCCTCCTTTTCGATCGACTGCGACGTGGCATTGTCGTTTTTGTGTCATACTTTTAAAAAAAATATACCGCCGGCAGGCCGCCCTCCGCGCCCGCGCGCAGTAAAATTTTTTAAGCTTTACAAGTTGCGAAGACATGTCTTATAAAGTACCCACTGGATCGGCAGTTGCGACCCGCGAGCAAACTACACGCTGATGATCTTTTCCGGCTCTCGTTGCGCAAGCGTGACCTTCTTGCAGCTGATGCAGCTGAAGCGGAAGAGGAGGCCGAAGGTGAATGCAAAAACGAACACGAGGAGCGCGCACGGGCCGTCTACCGACTCGAGGTACGTTTGCGTCTCAAACTGGTTGTCGCGCTTGAGGGTCTCTTCGAGTGCGTTGGTCTTGGTGACTAAGTACGCCAGCATCTGCCACTTTTTTTCTTCGGCCAACCGCGCGTCGACGCGCTTGATGGCTCTCTTGTAAAGTTTGGCGAGATTATCCACAAGATTTGAAGCAAGTACATTTTGGCTGTTGAGGGTTTCAACAATCACGGGCAGTGCATCTGGAATACCGCGCTCCCAGTCGTCCCTCGCCTTAAACGGGTATTCTTCCCAGTTTTGTCCTCCAAATGCATCATTAGTAAACTGTACATCGGCATCCGGAGCCGGAGATGCGAAGAGCTCGTCGAGGTCGTTTTGTCTCTCTTTGAGTTTGTCGATGGTGCTACGCGATTGAAGACTGTTTTCGTACACAAACCAAAGGGGATCAGGCCCAGGCGACGCCTTCATTCGCGTATCTAATACGTCAAGCGGATTGCCCGTGGGGGTGAGCCGCGCGTCACGTGGAATGGGTCCGTATGTCTCGTCAGATATTTTGGCTTTGAATTCATCATCATAACATAGCGACAACAAGATGCACAGGGACGCCATTTTTGTAAAGTTTACTATTTTTTTTGTCACTTTCGCCGCACGTTTGAGATTTTTTCTTGACCATTCGCCCCACCATCCATGTATGTTAATGTAACATCTATTTTATCACAATATGCTAACACGTGAGCCATGCCATAATATTGATATGCGATTGGAGTGACCAATGTTTGCTTGTTCCGAATATATGCATCTCTGTTGGATTTCATTTCATTGATAGACATGATGGTCCAAGCATTCACGTACAATTCAGTCGCGGCATTCCAAAATCTCATCGCCTCTTGCACGATTGGAGGCAATTCGATTTCATGATTTATCATTATGGTTGATCTCTCAAAAGAAAAGGACGTTCACATAGAACGTCTTCAAAAAGAAAGGAGTGCCAACATTCGCAAGTTGAATATGTTGACCCAACTTGCCGAACCTCCTACGAAACGTAAACGCAGGCGTTCTTCATAGAGCACAGGGTGGCAATACCGCACCCTCACAAGCACCGGGCCTACCACGCGGTATAGAAGGTTGTAGTCTGTTTCGTCGTATCCCTATACGATGTGGCTCTAGCCATAGATCGAGTGCTCGTAACATACCGAGACCTGCATAAGCGTCCGCACCCTCCACATCTTCGTTATTTACAAATGCTATGACATTTCCCAAATCAACAGATCCTATTTTAACGTTTACGGAGATGGACGATGAACAGATGCGTTCTCCGTTGACCCCCGTCTGTATAAGATTGAAAACGCCACCCGTCGGAACCGAACACTTTTTGATGCGCGTAGAAGACGATTTGGACACAGATAGTGGAGCAGTCGCGCCGGTGTCAACAACGACACGCATGGGCACTCCTCCGACGGTCATCATTATAGCAAAAGAGCCTCCTACGAAAAATGACTCATGGAACTTGAAGCTAGGCTCCATTGAAATCTTGTCATCCTCAGAAAGTCCCAACCACAGCTTTTCGTCAGCCGGACACAATACGGAGGGGCTTCTATGTAGCAGGTAATCGCAGGTGAGTATATGGACTCCGCCTTTCAAGGAATGAGTAACGAAAACATCGGCGTCAACCTGACCGCCCATACGTTGATATTCACCCTGTACGTTTTTTAAAGCCAAGCTCTTACATAGTAGCATGTCTGACTGCATTTCGTTTGTACTTCCTATACCCATCAATCTCATGGTACAACCACTCGTGAAAGAACGGCATAAACCGCTCTTTAGCAAACTTCTAAGAGCACGTTGAACTTCATCTTCTGAAGCCTTTCTTGATACTTTTATGGCTGACGCATATTTTTGACATACATCTGTACCTGTTACCGCGGTTTGAGATGCCAGGTAAGACTTTGAAATGACTGGTGCACCGGCGTAACCAGTATCTATTTGGAATACGGCAAACTTGTCACACAATACAGTTTCAAGTATCAAAGCTTCATTTGATCCGTCCTTAGAACACAGAGTCATTTTCACACATGAACTATGATTGTTCGTCACAGTATGATAATACACTTCACGTTCTTTTCTGCGAACATGAAGAATGAGTAACAATACCACAAACACAGCAAGTTGCCACATAAACTTTAAATATATGCCATACAAAAAAATATACGTGACAAAGAAATAATGGATAACGCCTTGTCCAGAGCGTTCGTAACTAGTGGTATTGAAACGTTTTCAGATATCGATACTCAAAACTATGTAGTGTTTTTGGTCACTGCAACCGGGTGCGAACACTGTTCAAGATTTGAGACAGAACACATTTCAGAAGCCGAGCAAGTAATAGAAGACAAATACAGGGGTGTGACTCTAAATAAGTGGATATGTGATGACGATACAAAGCGGGACATCGCTTTGAGTTCGGGAGTGTCTGATGTACCGGCAATAGTCGTAGTTGACCACAAGAGAGGTGTAACAGTCACAGATGCATTCAAGTTTGTTTCGAAGCGCTAAGATCTACCCACCTGGAACGGACACTTACGAAAAGTGTGTTCTGTGCTATTGCATCCTATGCACACTAACTTGCCCGATTGCTTCACAACTCGAACACACCTCGCTTTCCAGGGCGTCCTCAACTCTGCTTGGCCGTGAGCGAATGTACAATTGGAATCCTTACATTCGCCCTTCTCGAAGTGAAGACACAATCGGACCTTATATTGAAGGCATTGGAAACGAACATGTCCCGTTTGGCCACATCTAAAACACACAAGGGTGGAACGGTCCCCACCCATGAAAGCACCTATGGCCTGTGCAGTTGTGTACACGTGAACGTCCCTTCCATTTTTTTGCGAGTCGATTTTCAAATCCTCACAATTATCTTCATTGTCAGAATTCTCTTGAGTACCAGTTTCTTCCATAATAAATCAACCAGTTTACGCTTACCACATATTTTAGGTACAGGACGTTGTACGCAACCAATGTTTTTTTAAGCAATATTTCTCAAATACTCGATGACCTGTGGAGACTTGGACATACTGTTTCCTCGTAACACTACAGGTTCCCTACAAGAGCCGGGTTCAATCGCAGTTCAATGTACTCCCACAGTGTTAATCTTTCTATTCTGGTTGAGTATGGAACTCGCACGTCGAAGAAGACGATCCTCAACGACCACTTTTGCTCTCACATACACGATAGCATCGGCAGCATCAGGTGGTGTAGGACTGTTGGCATGGAGAACATTTGACTTACTCGAATGCGAAAACGTTAGCGACGCCGAAGCTTGGAGAATGGTGGGAGTCATAGGTGCTCCCCTCGCGGCGATTGTGATCGTCCTGATAGGCAGGCGACTTGTTCGTCTAGGTACACTGTTGGCATTGTCTGTCGCAGGAGGAACCATATTCGCAGATTGGGCACTCCGTGAATGGGTCGCTCCCGAAGCGGCTCAGCCTTTCGCGGCAATTCAGCATCTGTGGCTCTTCCTAGCTCTGACGTGCCTCTTGCATCTCCCTCCAAAGTCCCCCCGTCCCAAATGTATAAGTAATGATTGTGAAACACATCCGAAGACGCTGCTAGATCGAGTGAAGCCCACCCCGCCCTCCTCCAAAGGTCCCAAAAAAGGAAAGGCAGTGTCTCTAAAAATTGTAGATCCTCTGAGCCGCAATGACTCAAACGTCATAGTCGACGTCCCAGAAAATAGACATTCGTCTTGGTTCAACTGATGCTTCAGTTTCTTCACTACGCATCCAATCAAAGGGACCCCCCTATATGCGAAGATCTAAGGTATTATATTCACGTTTGGTACCGCACCACAACCTGTAAACGTTGTAGACAGATCATAGGTACACCCGGGGGGACTTTCAAGATGTGTATAGTAAGAGACGAAACATTATGTTTCACGTGCTGCCACAAAGCACGCGCAATCTCACCGTGAAGAAGGTGCGATTATTTTCCTCGCTCTTTCAACAACTTGTTCGCCAAAGGTGCTGTTGAGTTCATCCACATTAAATGTGTCGAAAACAAAGCGTCCGCGAGGAATCAAATAATTAATTTTCTCTTGTTTGTCGGCGACTGCTGTTTTCACGATTGCCTTACATTTTCTAACGAGCTCTGAGTAGTCCTCGTCCCTCCACCATTCTCCTCCTCCTATAGTGGGGACCAATTTAAGATACTCTTCATTTCTCATTATGAATTCTACCTCTTCTTTATCCGGTTTACGATGATTCAAAAGATATATTTTTTGATCGGGTGTCCCTTCTGTATCGCCTAATACTTTGAACAGGTGGGCGAACTCTTTCACTTTGTCTCTCAATTTTATCGACTCTAACACGGTCGGTAGTGCGATGACTTTCTTCTCCACAAACGCTTGTAAGCGATTCACGTCATCGTGAATTAATTCGACTTTTTGTTCTTCAGTAAGACGTTCTAAGAAGTTGTTTTCTTTCAAGAATGTAAACCATCCTTGACGGTCAAGGGAAATGTAGAAACTCAACCTTCTCATACCCTCGTCTGTGGGTAACACGTATTTCTTCATCTCTTCTGCCGTCGGCTTACGGAGACGCCACAGATCGTGTCCTATCTCTTTCCACTCTTCCTCGGTAAAGGTGAGGTTGTATGACGATCCTGGATGCAAGTCTCACAGTCCGTTGTCCGACTCTTTTTTTGTCAAGTGGACACTCAACCCCTTCGATTCATTTCGTTTCTCAAGTGAAAAACACAACTCCTGTCACAAATGCGAACGATTCGGCCGACGATGAGTCTGAGCTACACGGACCTCGTCACCTCCCTCGGGTCGGGAGGAATCGTTCGTGGGGACGTCTACCCGAACGCCCAATTGAAGTTGGACATGCTCGACGGGTCGGTCGAGCAGCTGCAGCTGTTTCCCACTCAGGTGGCCAGCGTCATGGATCGGTTTGTCGACAATGGCGTCGACGTGTCTCTCGTTCCGTCGACCGGAAACCTGATCGGACTTGTGTTGCAGAGCTTGCCGACCCTCCTCCTTGTCGGTCTTCTCGCTTTCATGGTCGTTCGTCAAACGGCCATGGCATCGATGATGCCCAACCGGATGCTGCGGGACGAGACCGTCCTGTCCCTGGGCGAACGCGTCAACACCACCTTTGCCGACGTCGCCGGATTGACCTCCGCCAAGGAGGAGTTGCGCGAAGTCGTCGACTACCTCCAGAATCCGGATCGGTTCTTGTCCAGCGGGGCCAAGGCTCATCAGAATTAATTTCCTCTTTTACTAAAACCGAAATGCCACTTCCTTTGAGTCTAGCGTTCATGGGGATGAAGTTTGCCAAACAAATGCATAGTGCACCAGTATTTGAACGACCGTTCCTGCTTCGAAAAATTTACTATGCTCGATTCGGAGCATACGTGTTGTTTGGCGTTTCGAGTCTGATAGCATTCTCGAATTCCTCAGAAGCATCGAAAGGTTCATCTCGAAGCTAGAATCTCCTTGAGTGTATTGTCTGTCTGGACATAAGATAGGTCAGGCTGGTCATCTTTCCCTTCTCTTATGACCCTATAGTTGCCGGTAGTTGTATCTAAATCGTATACATTGAAATTGTCCGAAAGATCAAACCCTTTGGTACGTGTAGAGAAATTGACGCTTATGCTACCTTCGCTTCCACTCACTATTCTATGAAATATTCCTGCAGGCCACACAATCATGGCAGGGGAGTCGTGATAAAGCTTGTTATTTTTGTAAATCTTTTCAGGGGTCACTATGAAAGATGCGAGAGTTTTTTGAGCGACACAGTATACATCTATGAATCGTTCACCATGTAGCACCAACAGGTTGTCATCTTGTGCCGGATGCATGTACCATGGTCTCTGAACAGGATTTGGACAATCATCAACGGGTCCCGGGCTCGTTGCATATGCCTCGTGTATGACACGATCAATGCCATGAACTTTGGGAATATCGGAGGGGACCATCTCATGAAACTTTACTCTTGCTGTGTTCCTCAAGGTGCGAAGGGGTACCAGGCGATACATCGTTACTGAATGAAAACATAATAGTTTCAACCTGTCATGAACGACAGGTCTCTTAGGGTCTTAGCAGCAACAGACGCTGCATTCATTCCCGCCAAGTGTGGAACTGAGTGCTCTACTGCGTCAAAAGTGTCTGTTGATTGCTCTAGGAAGACGGAGTTGGATACGTCTTTTACGGAAAGAAATGGAATTCCGTTAGCTGCAGACACATGGGCGATCGCAGAGGCCTCCATATCTTCACACAAAGTCCCGAAAAGCTTGTGAAGTTTCTCGACACCGGCGGCACTATCAGTCCACGTATCCGACGACGCCACGCGACCGGTTGTGATCAAAGGGTACCGACGAGCATTGTTCCATTTTATAAGTTCCGCTCCGCTTTTACGTGCCATTCCGATCAATGTTTCATCGCTAAAAAAGAGTGGTTGCGAAAGCTCTCTGTCTCCGTATGGTAAAGTTTCGTATTCTTTTGCGATGACACTGGTTGTGCCGACTTGTGACTCGCAGACCACAACATCTCCCTTTTCAAGAGAAGGTATGTGTGCACCCGCACACCCAACATTAATGACTATATCCGGTTTCATATCTCGTATGTGTAATGACGAGTTGGCCGCTGAATTCACCATACCGATCCCGGTTGTTTTTACATTGACTATCAGACCATTCCGAAAAAGCATGTCGTCTGGGGTAAGCAAAAAGTTGTTGTATTCAAGCTGCTTCCGAAGATGGTCAGTTTCTTCCTTCATGGCACATAATGCGAGAATTCTCACAAAAGATTTGCGGTTGACGATAATTTGGGCAACTGATCTCATAACAGTATGTCATGTATTATTGACAGACTTGTAATTTGATGTAGCAGCCCTCGACTTTTCTTGATCGACAGGTGTGTCATCAACTTTCGGAGGTGGCCCATCCCAAACTGAGTTGTCGGCATCCGCCAACCATCCCTTGTTCATGACGTTACAAGATTTGCTATACCACGGACCACACCACCTTCCTAGAATAGTCATTGGACCGGGTTTAGACGGTTTCACGAGCGCTTCAAAAAAAGAAACGAGCATGCCTTGTTTTTGGTGTTGTGGCATGAAAAGTATTCAAACTGATTGATCAAACGTGAGGCAGAATACTATACGTGCAAGCCAAATGCTCTGGTTTGTCTAATGTGTAACCATTGACTGCGGCATTGTGAGCCGCAACCTTACGCGCATCCTCTAGAAGCTGCGGCATCGCTTCGTCGCTAACGTCACAAGCTGCCAAATCCGAATTGAAAACCTTGTTGAAATTGCGCACCCTGTTCCCATCTTTGTCCGTCATGTCGTACATGGGGTTGCACTTTGCAACGATTTTGTGCGTATGTTCACGCGGATCATTACCCGTCTGGAAGCAGTTCGAGGACATCCCTCCCTTTGCTAGCTTAGAGGCAGAATACTCCATATCTTGGGCTCCCATTAGATTGGTGGTGAAAGACGTCTCCATGTTAGTTACGTCACAACCTAAATCCTCTAATTTAGTAGTCGCTAGTCCTGACAAAAAGTTGTGTGTGGCCTCGTCCGGCTTTTCAAATGCCTTTGTTTGGCAAGAAAACGCGGGTACTTTAATCTTACACTTTTCGTCACCCGGAACGGTAGCAGTCAATTCTACCAAGGTCGATACAGTGTCGGTGTACTTGGCACAATTTGGCGATTTCTCAATCGACATTTCTCACACCGTGTTTGAACGCACGTTGTGAAAAAAAATCTGGGGCAACACTCCGGATCACCACTTGTTCTTCAAACTGTTGTAATGTGCGACGGCTCGATCCAGCTCATGTTTCGCGGTTGTGCCCTTGTGGAAGAGAGTACTGACATCGTCAGGATCCAGCATGACTTCCTTGCTCTTGAAATCTGAACACAGCTGCCCACGTCGACCCTCGTAAGTTTTGCACTTACAAAAGCATCGCATGCGTGCGACGAATTCATTCTTGCTCGTGTTCTTTGGTACGATTTCCATCCAAACGTTCTGGCTGTTGTGAAAACCGCCGTTGGACTTCAGGTTCATACAGAAGCGTGCTCCATCTCCGCGCAAAGGACACTTGTACGAAACAATGGTTGGAACGGGCGGAGCCTTCATCTTCAAAGGTATCTTCTTTTCCTCGTACAGGATGCGCATAGAAGCATTTGTGTACTGAGGTGATAACTGCACGAGGTACTTGCGCATGATCCGCTCCTTTTCAACGTCTTTCACTTCCGGATTGCGTGTAAACTTGCGCTCCACGCCTTCTGCATCAGGGGCACATTTGCGCTTGCGACCCCGTCCATCTTTGACCTTCAACTGAGGGCATCCTGGGTAAACTTGCCACCCTTGGGATATGGTTGAACGATCCGGGTCAGGGGAGCGAATGTCTGTCACCATGAGAAGTTTGTAGAAGTTTGCCTTCAGCCTCGAGGTCTTTTCCTCATCCACGTCTCCTCCCATGTACGCCTCGAACAAGCGGTAGTGAACGGGATCAATGATGTAACCGCGACGAAAACATTGACCACACCCCAGCTTCTTCTCCTTGTCATTCTTGCAACCCGTACATATACAAGCCTTGGGTGCCCCTGTCATTCGCAACGACCCCGACACTCCTTTGTCCGAGATACCATAGACACTTTCGTCGAAAACCGTGGCCCAGTCAACAGTTCCTGTGCCAAGATATTCATTCCAGTCGATCCGTTCCAACGCAGCCATCATGCTTTCGCGCATGTACAGGGCATCCTCTTGCTTCACGTAAACGTCTGGCCAATGAAAGTGAATGCCATGTTTGTAGAGGGCGCTTGGGATACCTATTGCAGCAGCCATAGATTGCGATGCCACGGACGATTCTATAGGACCCAGGGGTGGTTTCGACTTGGTACACACTATGCACGTGAGCGGAGGATGGTCACTAGGAAAGAATCGTTGGGCTTGGACATTGATTGTCGTTGCCATCTTACGAATCGCATCCGTAGAAAGCTCAGCAAGAGGAATCTTCAAGTCGAAATCGGCGTACATTCGAAAAACGATAGTACGAACAGCAACGATGGGAACCATTGTGCCATTGTGGTAATCTTGGCACATACGTTCGAAGAAACCGCGTGCGAGCTCTTCTTCTTTCTCAGAGCCACCACTCGGCACGCGAACCTTACCACCGTTGAGCAGAAGATGGGTGGGTATGTCGGTTGCATCCTTCTTTATGTACATTCCCTTTTGGTACATGAACTGGCAAGTGACTCCTTCACTTCCATCGCTGGTGTACACAGGAGGGGTGAACGATGCATCAACACTTGAAGTCCCACTCATCTTTGCGACAAGTTGTATAGATGGAGTGCTAAAAAAATCGATGGAAGGTGACCGTCAGATAAGGTCCGCGAGCCCAGACCAAACACAGACAGAGACCAAACTGCAGCACCAAACTGTAGACCAAACGCTTGTGACACAACGGAGACCAAACAGCGAACGTCCTTTGATGCCAAAGCACACTGCTCCTCTTCCTAAAGTTGGAGGGCCGCGCAAAAAACCCAAGGCCGCAACAGCTTCTACAGCGCAATCTGAACCTCTACCGTCTACTAGAACGCTCATACCTTCAGTTTGCAGTTCTTCGACAACTTTGTCATCTGCCCCACCTCCTC
>CENU01193736.1_pt1 | contig 36687 bp, 41 predicted proteins | sample 361331 | NCBI WGS metagenome assembly CENU01 (sample SAMEA2619766, study PRJEB7988) | marine metagenome | isolation source: saline water (ENVO:00002010), including | reverse complement strand
ACATCGCGGAACTCACCGGGCTGAAGCGGATCATCGTCGTCTCGGATCCGTAGTCCACGGGCCTTGAAACCCGCAGGAAGGTTGGACAACGTACCGGCGTCGATTAGCTGCCTCAGAGCCGCTGTGGCGGTTCGTGACAACCCGCCAATCGTGTGAATAAGTCCCAACCCATAGAAACCAAAACCGGGTAGAAACTTATAGTGCACAAAATACTGTATCTTGCGCTTCATATCATCATCTTCACGATAATTACGGCGTATGGACAATATCTGCCCATTGTCCTGACTAATTGTCACCACATACGGCACTTTTATGCCTGTGGGCTCTCCATCATCATCTGTTTCCTCATAGCCCTCAATGTCTAAATCCACATGACATTCCAACAAAGTACAGTCATAATCTATCTGAGAGGGCGTCATACCATCAATTCTATTGATCTCATCGGTAACAGAATCGCCTTCAGACTGCCCCGGAAGCACCGGAATATCGAGATAAAACCCCGATATTTGCTTCTTTCTGAGCTCATTTAGCGATATTCTTAGCGTTTGCGTAATATTTGGGCACGTTTCGAGGTCAGAAGTCTCGTATGGCACCACTAAATGCTCTGCGGGTATAAATTTAGATACCGCTCTGCCTAAATTTTCATCATAATACACTTTTTTGAACGTAGAACCGGCCAAAGGCAGATAAAATAGCATCTGATCGAGCTCTGGCGTGTATTCTTCCATTACATTTGTGATGTAATAGTTCATAAATTGCCGTACACGCTGCGATTGCTGCTGTTTATCGCGTGTTTCGGCCCCAACTATGGCTGTTCGGACGGGACCCGAGGACGGAAGCAGCTCATTAAACGCCTGTGCCTGAAATTGTGTTGCCGCTTCGGCTAATAAAGGGTGTGTTACCCCCGAAGAACCCCGAAAAGGCTGCGTTCTCTCTTCATAATTAAACCCTAACAGCTCCAAACCGTTAGCATAAGCGTCTTCCCACTCCTGACGACTTGCTTTATTCGCGTCATACTCTCCTAAAAGCTCTCCTGCAATGCGTCCAAGCTCTCTATCGGGCATTTCTTCGGCTAAATTAGAATAAAAATCATCACTCATGCCTCTTTGATCGGTCGGCTCAAAGTCCACGGTCACACCGCCATCATCTTCCGCAGTAATCTCTATGTCCATGTTTTCCGCTTCAACATCCATATCCACCATCGCTATCGGCTCCATACTACCGGGGACCTCTAGCTCTACTTCTGCGGCCAGATCTTCTGGATCAAGCTGTGATGGTATTCCTTTTTCTATAGCCATTAGTAATATGCCTTTACTTGAACGTTGTTATCCTCTTCTTCCCAATCGTCAGTAGGTAGCTGTACAAAGTTACCCTGACGATACCGCATCAAAGCCTGTGTCATACTATCCACAAGGTCATCATACTCGCCATTTGGAAAAGCTGCAACCTCTTCTATCATTTCATCCGCAAACTTCGTGTCTGGTGCGTACACCATGCCTGCTTCAAAAAGAACCGATACAGAGTGCACGCGGGTCACCTTATCATTTCCTTTACTCGGTGTAAAGTTAACAACAGGTATACCCATGTTCCGTAGTTCATGGGTCAAGGGCAGCCCCGTTGCCTTCGCTTCTATTATAATCGTATCCGGCTCCCAGTACTTATATTGCTCTAACGCTACCTGCTTTAACTCAGGAAAGTCCCACCTGTCCTTCTGACTATCAAGAAGTATCAACGCCGGGGGACCCCCTGCTTCTTCCGGATAAAATACACCCCATGTCGTAATCGCACTATAGTCCGATGTCTCCCTCTTCGTAAACGCCGTATCATAACTTTGTATCACATACTCAAGATTGGGAATACTCTCCTTCTCCCACTTCTGCCACCACTCACGTGGTATGATCGCATTCTCCTCACCCGTCGGATTCTGCTGATATTGCGCGTTCCATTTACTAGGCGGAATAGACGCGCGTACCGCTGTTAAATCCTCAAGGCTCCAGAACTCCGGCCAACAGGGACTACCATCATCAAAAATCGCCGGCAACTCCACAACTTCCCACTGGTCCGCTAACTCATCCTTCGCCATCGCACGCATCAACTGTCCCGTCATATCCTTCTCGGACCACCTTGTCTGAACCAAAACAATACTACCACCCGGCTGTAGTCTCTGTCGGGGGCCCCCAGTATACCAGTCCCACGCATCATCAAAACCCGTATTCGACATCGCCGTCTGCTCCGAGTGCGGGTCATCTATAATCACCAAGTCGCCACCACGACCCGCTAAGTTCGAACCCACACCAACAGCATAATACATACCGCCCGATGTCGTGTCCCAACGACCGGATGCTTTACTGTCCGCCGACAGATTCACAGACGGAAAGATATCCTTGTAATCGTCACTATCAATAAGGTTCTTGGTCTTACGTCCAAAGTTCACGGCCAACTCCGTGGTGTGTGTCGCCTGAATAATCTTCATCTTAGGATTACGGCCCATCATCCACGCCGGAAACAGAAAGCTTGCAAACTCCGACTTTGTATGTCTCGGCGCCATATTAATAATCAAACGCTTCAGCTCACCGCGTGCCACACGCTCTAACTTCTCGGCAATAATCTTATGGTGCCGACCGACAATAAAATCCGGCCACATATTTTTTACAAAAATTAAAAAGTCCTCTTGACACCTTTCGTGCTTTTCTAATTGTGCCAGTCTTAATTTAAGCTTGGCCTCCTGCTCGGAAACATCCATCAGGGGGCCCCTACAATTTTAAAAAACATATCGTCCCAACGAAACGGCTGCATGCAATGAAACTCCGGCTTCTTATCTTTCAATCCGTCCATCTTCAAATCTACCGCATCCTCTGCCTTAAACAAAAATAATTCTGCGCGTTCCGACGGCTTCTTCTGTTTCTTAATCAATATCCAACAAGAGGCGTGTTTGTGTTTCGTGAGCCACGATACCTGTGACGGGCGCAGGTCTACTTTGTCCGTCGTCGTAAACTTGAGCTCAACAAAATGAAAACAACCATGGGTATCACAGAGGAGGACGTCTGGGATTCCGGCTCCGACCCAGTTCTCAATTCGTGTTAGCGACAGCTTTCGACTTACTCTTTGCGCCGCTTCCTTCACTTGTTTGTAAAAGCCGCTCTCCTTCTTCACGGCTATCGTTATCCTCTTCTGGGGTGATGTCGATTGTGACTGGGGCATAACTCTCCTTTATCTCCTTCAATGCTTTCATAACTTCCTCCTTAGACATACTGTCTATGCTCCCGTGTCGTATCTCTGATTTATTAACATATATATCGCCCTGCGCCATACCACGACGAAACTCTGCCTGCACCGCTGCCGAGTACGCACCATTCGCCAATGCCTCGTCCCGAATACGCTGCAAATCCCTTACGTGTCGCGAAAAGGTAATACTATATTTTTCATCCAAAGCCCGACGATATTCTTTGATCGCATGAACAACGTGCGGCGAGATATTCGGGTTCGTCAACTCATAAGCGCGTGTGTGCGCACTCGTTGCACTGTACCCGGCATTCTCTGCTGCTTCGCGTAACGTGACCTGCCCATCGCGGCTAACAAGCTCGCGGACAAACAGTTCTTGCTTTCGTGTCAAAGGGGTTTTTATGGTGGCGGGCTTTCGACCACGTGTCTCGTAACGTATGCCCGCTTTGCCTAGTTTTCGCTTCTTCATTCTCGGACCTCGGTTGATGGTTAATAAACAGCCTTAATATGCACGTTTTTTAGGCAGTTAACAAGAACCTTTTTTCTGCACAATATTTAGGCAATGTTTCACGTGAAACATTCATACGATTTTTCTGGTAATTATTCGTGAAAAACATGGCCCATGCACTAGTGCCGACAGCCTGTGGGCGCGGTTTCTGGGGCGCTTTTTTTTGTTCTCGGTCCCCGCAACTTGACCCGATATCGGAAGGGACCCGAGCAAAAATAAAGATACTCGGCACGGGGTACGTGGTCCGCGGATCGGGGACCAGTTCCCGCGGATCACGACGGGCGGATCTTGGACGGCTGGCATAGGATCGGGGCGGGGCGGGAGCTGCTCGACGGCGGGCGGTACGTTTAGGATCAAGCGCGGACGGCGGGCCGTTGCGTGTTTAACTCTAAAATAGCGGACAAAAAAAAGCCCGCGGTAAAGCGGGCTAAGTTTGAGCTGTAACGGGATTTAAGTGTGTAAATAGCCGTCGGGTTCGATCCCGTAGGTTATGCCCCCGTAGACAATTAAAGCGGTGTCCCGTGCGCCTATTTCAGGATAACAAGACCGCCGAAAATCTAAGAAGCTAATCGGAACGCGATCTTTAAGAATACCCGCGACATAAATATTAAATGTGGGCTTCTGGCGATCATATAACCGCTTCAAAGCTTTTAATTGATATTTGTTAAGTTTCATTAGTCCGCCCCCGTTAACAATTTGTGATCGCTCCCCCTAGGATCAATTTTAATTTTTAATTCGTCGGGAATGTGGTCCACTAACTCCATAAAAAGTTTAAAACGTTTTTCGGCTAATTCTTCACGCCCGCAAGCTTGCATAGTCAAAGCAAAATCAATATTAAATTTAATCGCTTCTCTTAAACTATTGTTTCGCTGTCGTACAGCTCCGCGCCCTCTATATGATTTTGATAAATTAGTCATAGTTTTTTTACTCCATAGTTTGAAACGGGCTTAATTACCCGCTAGGGACAGTATAAGACAATCTAAGATCGAATCAAGCCCCATAAAAAAAAGCCCGCGTTAACGGGCTTAATTTGGGCGCTGTGGGGCGGGTTTATTGCTTGCCAATATCCCCCGCAATGTGGTGTCTCAATATTCTACGGGGCGGAATAGTTTTGACAAACTCCCGCAATATTTCCGCGTCGGTTCGGTCTTGCTGTTTTTTTGCTAATCGTTCCCAATGTATGTTTACATTTCCGCCGTTAGCATAGCACCCGCCCCGCTCATTATTATTTATGCGGTTCTTTTGGTTCCCGTGCGCTGTAAACCCGATTATATAATCTCGATCGGATCGGGCGCATAGCGGACCAGAAACGCCCCCGCAATTCACACAACTAACAGTTGATATATATTCTTCAGGACAGCGGACAACCCGCACCCCGTCCCGCTCAATAGATCGCGCCCCGCCCCAAAAGTTTTGTGCAACTGTCAAAACTGTGGGGATCGCGCATTCTTTAAAGAAATATAAAACGTCTTTCCAAATATCCGCGCTGTAATTGATCGTTGCGAATTTCTGAGGGGGGAAATAATCTTTAAACCATAAGATCGGGTTAAAATGCGAAAAAGTGAAAGCAAAACCGCCCGCGGGGACACTGTTGTAAATGACGTTTAAATAATCATAATCAACTTCTTTATCTTCACACCCGCGCCCACTAGGATTTAATTGACAGCTAACGGGGCAGGTTCCGAATTTGTCCCCTGATCCCGCCCGATAAGTAACAGCTAACCCTTTAGTTTTTTTGCCCGTCGAAAATTCATTTACTAATAAAACCATTTTTAAAAACTCCCGTGTTATAAGATTTATCCCATATATACATAAAAAAAGGGCGGATGTAAACACCCGCCCCAAATAGATTAAATTTTAAAGTTTTTAAACTACGGCTAGTTCTTGGAAACTTTCCGAAGCTTCAACCCGTAAAACTTCCCGCTCCCGCTCAATAAGGGTTCTTTCTACGTTGTCGCGGTTGTCGGAATTTTTAACCTTGAACGTTTCGGAGTTGTGGGAGCTGTAATAGGTCAAGGCGGAATATAAAGCCCAGACAGAAGTTCCCCGATTTTGGAATTCCTTGTCTAATTGCTCCATCATGGCACGGGCTTTTCGACTCTGGATCTCTCCCGCAACCTTGCCTTTTTTCTCGGCTCTGGCTATCTCGCTTTCTGACGCGGGGTAATTTGCATCAAGAACAGCTTGTGCTTGTTCGGGTGTTATCTCCCTATTCGCCCATTGCTCCCAAACTTTCACCTTAGTTTCATAAAAGGCTATCTGCTCAGTTAACCAAGGCTTTATATATTCAGGTTTAAAACCCGCCGTATGTCCCCAGTTCTGAGCGCCTAGTTCTTTTTGGCTAGTCATGCCATTAGTACAGATAAGATCAAGCGCACCCGCTTGAACGCGGATAGCTGTTTGACCGCCAAAAGAATTTACAACCCGCACCATAAAATTTAACTGGGTTCCGCTTCCTGATAACTGGCGGATCTCATGCCCGAGCCCGTCGAAGTGATAGCCGAACCTAGCAACAGATCCCCCGTCGGCGGTACTCTCGATTAACTTTACATTGTTCATTGCGCCTTTTGGGAGTGTGTCTTCAAGCGCTTCTTGTACAGGGACAATAAGATCATCATTATTACAAATAGCATAGCGCTTTTTCATAATACCTAAGATGTCGTTGTTATCGGTCCTGACTATAGCTTGACCGCCTTCAGGATCTATTGATTTAAAATCGGACCAAATGATCTTATCTTTTCCCTTATCGTCTTTAACAAGGGTGCTAGTTGTCCCGTACTGAATGGGTCTAAACTCAGCCTTATAAGAACATTTATCCAAAGGCGGAAAGCCCTCAAAAGATTCGTTTTGCTCCGCCTTGGCAGAAGCATTACTCAAAAGATTGTTTACAATATCGTTCATAGTTTTTTCCTATAGTTAGTTAAAATAAAACGGGGCGAGATTACCCCGCCCCAGAAGAATATAAGATAATATGAGATGGGTCAAGCCCTTAACAAGTCTTTATTCTTTCTTCTTCCTAGTCGGTCTTGGTAATCAACAAACCACCTCATAAAATCTTGGTCATTAGTCATTGAGCTAACAGAACCACTTGAGTGATTGCAATCCAAATCATCATATCGAGCGCACCATAACCACTCCCCAAAACTATATTTTTCTTCAAACGTTAAAAAATATAAATCATATACTCGATCGTTGTAGTGCCAATCTACATGAGCATAAAAAGAATACTTATGGTGCTTGCAACTATTTTCAAACTTCGGCTCATAAGAAATAACTTTGTATGGCATCCCCAGTTTTCTATTCTTAAAACCCATCTCATAATCCCAACGTATCAAATTACTAATCATTGTGTACTCCCATAGTTGTTAAAAAAAAGGGGCGAGAATACCCCGCCCCTACAGTATGAGATTATATGGGATAGGTCAATAATAAATATCGTCCTCAAACTTGTTCGAAACGCTATCACAATACCCGAGCTTACGAGCTAAAGTAATTGCTTCTGGGTAATGCTTCTTTAATAAAGATATGTTGAAGCTATCCATATAAGATATTGCGCTATGTAAACGATCTACCGCTTCCGCTAGTTTCGGAGCGCGGGTATCTGCAAAGCCCTGATCGATAAGTTTATTTTCAAAAGGCGTACTCATTTATTTTCCTCAGCAATCAACTCTTCAAGCTTATCCATATCACGATCATTAAGAGCGTCCCTGACCGATTGTTTGGCCAAAAAGTTTTTAAATTGTTCTCGGCTCATGTCCGCCCCTATACTACACTTGTTGCAGAAGTCCTGAATAAACATCTGTGTCAGCGGATCGTGTAAAGGCTGTTCGCTAAATTCGATAGTATTTTTTGTCATAGTTTTTCTCCTTATAGTTAATTGACAATGTCCCATACTAAACCAAAGAAAAAGCCCCGTCAACATTTTTAACGGGGCTTAGTATTATCTACGTTTTTTCCTTGTTGGACGGCTATTTGCTCTTCGTTCTAAATCGTCGTACTCGGACCCGTATAGCAACCATCCAATAAACCTAAATATAAAAATTTCTACTCACCTCCTTTCATAAATCTATCCGACCCCAGTTCTTAATATCGAACCTATCGGCTATCGTTACCCGAACCTCGGTATAACAATCATCGCACAGCGGAATATCTATCCAAGGGTAGGTCCAATCTTCTTTCGAAAAACTATCCTTACCAATCTCAGCAGTTTGTTCACACCCACCACACTTTATTATGTTATCTATTTGGGGCGGTTTCCAATCTTCATTCTCTACTGTATCGTCTAAATTGCTAAAGATTAAATCTTTTAATTCTTCGTCAGTATACTTTAGTGCTTCTCGTAATTTTGCTCTTATCTCGTCCGCGGTAATGTCAAAACCATCTTCCTTGTCGTGATCGATAGAGAAACCAAGATAAGACACACTATTATATTTCTTACCCATCCTGACTATCCCTCTGATACGCGACCACAAGAAAGTTAAGATCTTCAAAGTTTTCGAGATCCTCAGCGGGAACTTGATTAGCCAAAGTGGAGTGGGTCTTTCCGCCAAACCAAGCAACACCCGTTTTATGTTTTAGAGGTTTCCACCCCTCTTTGGCAATCTCGGACAACTGCTTATCGGTCAAAAACATTTTGGGTTCATTATTAAAGAACAACTCATACAGCTCCTCAATAATATCACCGCCCATGCCGAGATGATCTTCGTCCATATTATCGGCCCAATCTTTTAACTGCCACAGCAATCTCTCTGTATCGGTATTTTGTTTCAAAACGCTGTTAAGCCATTTATCAACTTCAGGCTTCTCGCCCTCGACTAATTTAACTGGTTTCATAGTTTTCTCCATAGTATTTATACGAACCAGTATATGGGACTTTATCAGACTGTCAACCCCTTATTGTTTATTCAGCCTCTATATATACTCAGCTAAAAAAAATTATAAAAAAAATTCTCAGACCCCTATAAGAGATTTTGGCGATTAACGATTGTGTAACATCTCTAAAATAGTGGTGTTACGGAGGCGGTACAGACAAAGTCCTTATAATATAGGGCTTTCAGGACGCCGTACCGCCGTACCGCCTGTACCGCCAATTCTATTCAAAAAAAAATAAAAAAAAATATCTGAACATATAATAGGTGTGATCGACAAAATTTCAGGAAAATTCCTTACAATCTTTTTTTAAATTTTCTAAAACTTTTTGCAGAGCGTCTACGGCGCCCCGATTATAGGAGGCCTCTTCAGCGGATATTGCCTGACTATTAATATTGATCTTTTTATGCTCCAGTATCATCTTTTCCACCTGATCTGTGATAGTTTCGATCTTTAAACTAAGCTGTCCCATATGCTTCATGGCCTGTGTGTGGTTACCCACGACTTTTGTATTAGTGTTTTTTATGTCCATCTCGGTCCTCGTGTAAGATCATATCGGCTAAATTTTCAAAGTCTTGCGCTATATAAACTAGGTTAGTGTGCTGTACATATTTGGCTATTTTAATTATCTTCCGCGTTTCGTCATCGTCGGGGAGCAAGCCGCGCTCCCCGTATTCGATTATATATCTAAGTATCTGCTCCATTGTCCTCAGATTTTAACACTAATTCATTATAAATACTATAATGCCCTTCTTCATTTTTTTTATGTTCAATCCCGAGAATATGAAACAGTTCCCATTTTAGAGACACCAAATCACAGATATCATTGTAATCGATGGGACAATGTTGAGCCGTGGCTACTTCTATGTTTGCAAGACATTTCATACTTTTACAAATCTTGACTCTCTGTTCAGGGGTAACCTCCCATGGTTTATTTTTTGTTTTACTCATTATCGTTCTCCTCTTCTATGCTTATATGTCTATCGATTTCGTCAATCGCGCCTTTAAGTTCTTTTACTGTGGCGTGTATGTTAGATGGATCTTGTCGGGCCTCGGGACAATTACGGAGCGTGTCGTAAGAATCATCTATCAAGCTCAGTAGAACTTTCTTAGCTATCCTGAGTTCGCTTGGCGGTTCTTCCAAACTCTCTGTAATTATATTGTTCTTCTTCTTGGCCCATGTTGCGAGGGCCGTGATGCAGACCTCGTAATACTCCTCGCACGTAAACGTTCCGATTTCCTCGCTCCAAGAGCCCGTTTCACTTTGTAGATGTACCCGTACTGTCATTGTTTTACGCTCCATAAAAATTTTTCAAAGTTAATATTTGTGGTCCAATTTTTTTCTCCACAATCTTCGATTTCGTCACATTCATATGCAGTACAGACAATATTTCCTTCTTCATCGTCCCACAAATTTAAGTCAAACATTCGCTTATCAAATTGTATTCCGTACCACATAGACAGATCCTCAAAGCCTTGTAGCTTATCCTCTTTCCACTCCTCTAAACATTTACAACTAAATTTTGCGAGCTGTCGCATTTCTTTATTTGAAAGTTGTAGTTCAGTCATTTATACCTCCACCATCTCTAGTTTTTCCCAATGGAACTCTTCTTCTATTTCTGCCCACGCGGACTCATAGCAAGAGGCATACGAATTGCTAAAGGGTGTATCGGTATAATGGTTTATTAGATCCTGTGTCCAAAGCCCGACAAGATGCTCCAAAGACCTTTCGTGGTCCATGGGCAGTTCGTTTTTGAATGTGATCATTCTTCCACCTCCCAGATATTTTCTAACGTCCAATCATGTCCATCATCGGCCTGTTCCCAATTAGGCTCTTCAGCGTCTGGGTTATCCCCCCTTGCTATTACCCACGCTTTGTCTTTAGTGGGCGCTTCGATTATCGCGGAATATCCAACGTCTTTTGTTGCAGTTACTCTATATTTAGGCATCGTCATTCTCCTTGCTCTTCCTCAACGTTTCTTCGGCCATGCTTATAACGGACGCTGTATCGGGATCAATATCTCGGGCGATATCGTACAGCTCGGCTAACTTTTCTTGTAGACCTTTTTTCTTAAACTTATATATCCAATCATGTAACTTGTTCGCTACCCAATACGCTTGTTCTATATCAAGACTACTGTCCCAACCAAAATCGTCATCATCTTCATCTCTGTAAGCGTGTTCGGTTACCACTTCTTGACACCTTTGTAAGATGCGCTTGACTATATATGTGTCATCATACTTCATTGCCATTCTCCTCGGTCTGGAAAGGTATGTTTAAACAATAATACGTCACAATTATCGGGATCAGATACAACACCTCTACTCCACTCGCCGTTTTCATCTTGCAAGACGGGATAGACAAGCGCTTCGTACTCGTGTTTTTCTTCCTCGATTGATTGATCGAGGATGAGGTGTATATCATATGGCACCCCATCGTGCCAGATAGTGTGCCAGATATCGCACTCGCCCTCGTCTTTAAACTTACGAGCGGTAGCAATTACTTTTTTGTTGATGGCGTCCTTATCTTTTTCGTAATCGGCTTTAAAATCGCGTATTGTCATATTTTTCTCCTATAGTTGACATAATCTCATATAATCACAGATAAAATGGCCTGTCAACACAAAAAAAGCCCCCTAGATATCTAGAGGGCTCTTCTTTAACTACGGGAGAGGGCCTATGACTTCCCTCAGTATGTAGTTATACGCGACTATATAAGACTTTACAAGTCTTTTTTGTTTTTTATTTGTTTTTTATTATTAAATTCGTCAGGCGTGATAAATCTCTTATTTATATCGGCCCGAATACGTTTAATTGTTTCTTCGTCATCAAAAACTTTAGAGTAATCCACTTCTTTTTTCTTTTTACGGCGTGTCATACGTTTTATTGTTTCTAAAACTTCTTTACTAAAGTGCCGTATTTGGTGGTCCGTGTTTGGTTTTTTAAGAAAATTATTAATGTTCGCTAAATATTCTAATTTCATTTCATAAACTCGGGTTTGGGTAACGGTATACGTATCTCAGGGAGATAGGTATCTACTTTAACACAGTTTTTCTTTCCGACAATAGGATCGTTTTGTTGACCTAACATTTCTGCGTAATGTTCGCATTGGTCCGCATTCTCAAAGTAAATACGATGGATGGCCCGTTGATCGCTCTCGATATCGGGTACAGTTATCAGGTACAATATAAAGTAAACAATATCAGGTGTCATATCTCTCTCCTATGGTAATATATATAATTTATCCCATATTATAGCCAAATTTTTTTTAGTCAAGGCTTAGGATCAAGTTTTTCTTTCAATTTATTATAGATTTGCCAGATAATTTTTAGCTGACCGCTGATAGTCCGTCCGCGATCCGAGCTTGTTCGCTTAATTTCTTCGTAAACTTCCTTGGGAACGAGTACCGACTTCCATTTTTCTGTGTCCATAAGGTGTCCTTATATATTATCTTACAAGACTATATAAGATAATATGTAAAGATGCAAGAAAAAAAGCCCCCAGATGAACCAGATCTGAGGGCCGTGAGGTTAGTTTTAGAGCTTCGTTGGCAGTTTGACTACCCGAAAGCAGTTTTTCTTCGACCAAACTCAGTTCTCACCGCTCCACTCTTTACTTTTGGCATCCAAATGGGTGTTCAAACCGTGTCCTCTCAATACACACTTTAGCAAGCAGTCACTTTTTTTGCGAAATAATTCGCTTAAGATCATTGGGTAGGTCCCAACTAGCTCTCGATCACAGAGCGCTTTTGCCGCTTCCAAAGACCTTGAACACGTGGTCAACACACTTTGTTACATCGCGCTAAGTCTGCCTTGATGTACTTCCATGGTTTTAATGGGCGATCAGTATTATCTAAAATAATAGCTTATAAGATATTGTCAAGCCCAAAAATTAAAAAAAAATAAAAAAAGCCCCGCTTGGCGGGGCTAGGGTGGGAGGAAAGTGTTAGCAGTAAAAAATTATTTAGCAGTTCCCCAATCGGGGCCAACCTCAATATCACACTTGCTCGGTATCTCTAAGTCTACCGCAGTTTCCATCATCTGAGAAATAGTTTCTGCATCTTTTATGTCTTTAACAGACATAGCTATCTCATCGTGAATCTGTATAAGCGGTATACGACCTGTTTTATATATATCAATCATAGCTTTTTTGGTCATATCAGCGGCTGATGCCTGAATTAACCTATTCAGGGCCTTGTAGGTATACGCACGTTTGAGGCGTGTCGTATCGCCATACTCTTGCACCGCTTCGCGGTACGGGAGCGCTTTGTTCATCTCAAATGTATCGGGCTCCCACAGATCAAACCGACACTTACGTCCTAACAGGGACCGAATAGAACCGCTACTGCTCTTGTCGTTGAGTCTGTTTTGCACGCCTGTCATCAACATTTTAACAAACGGCACCCGTGTGTGGTACTGACGGACCAAGTCCTTGGCTTCGTCAAGCGTGATATCCAGTTGGTCAGACATTTTACCGACCCCCATACCGTACATCAGGCCCAAGTTTATCGTCTTTGCTTGCTTACGTGGTATCTGTGCCATTTCGGCAACCATTGTATGAAAGTCCATATCGGGATTGTTCCGATAGCCGTGGACAAATTCTTCTACACCGTCAAGCGTGAGCCCTTTACTCTTGCCATACACATACGCATAGTGAACTAAGATCCGTGGTTCCTGTTGCGAGAAGTCAATCGCGGCCCATTTTTCGCCCTCTTCGGGGAGGAACAGAGAGCGAATCATAGGACCAAGCTCAGGATCCCGTGCGGGGATCTGCTGTAGGTTCGGGTTATTCATGGATATACGTCCTGACACGGTACCGCCGTCGTCGGATCGTATTTGATTTATATGGCTGTGTATGCGTCCATCTGAGTGACAATGCTTCATAATTGTATTAATAAAGGTCCCCGAGGTCTTGTTCAGGTTACGGGCTTGAACAATTAACTGTGGGAGTTCGTGGCTATGATCGCTCAGGAATTGTTTCGTGAACGATGGTGCGCCCTTCTCGGTCCGTGGGTATTCGATACTGAGAGACTCAAAGGCCTTCGCTATGGAGGCGGCAGCCCATATTTCGATGTCATGCCCCACAAGTTTCTTAATGTGGCTCAGTACGTCTTTCTCGCGCTTGAGTAGCGAGTTCCGTGTGCGCTCGACCTTGTCCTGATCGACCCGTACTCCGCGCCATGTCATGTCAATAAGGCACGGTAGTAGATCGAGCTCAAGATTAGCGATAGGCCATAGGTCTTCTTTGCCGAGTTGTCCTGACAGATAGTTCCAGAGTTCAAGTGTTAGCTCGGCGTCCCCCTCGGCATACGGTCCCACATACATTGCAGGCATCTTCCAGAGCTCGCCTTTTGGGTCCAGACCAAAGCTACGGGCCGCTTCTACCAGATTTTTCTCGGATTTTACCTTGCCAAGGTGATCGTAGGCCAGAGCATTCAAACTATAACTAAATCGATTTTCGTCCAATAGAGCCGCAATAAGCATGGTATCGATGATTCGACCGTTGAGCGTGAATCCCATGCGCCGTATCCACCCCGCATCATACTGGGCATTGTGCATTATTTTATCGGCGGGGCTCTCAAATACTTTTTGTAGCCACTTGTTTACGATACGCTCGTCCAGATTACCCCCGTATCGGTGTCGTATGGGTATGTAACCTGACCAATCGCTGACGGCAATGGCATATCCCACCACTTCACCGTCCCCTGTGGCCCATCCCGCCCCGAGTGTTTTGATATTTGGATCACGTGTTTCAACATCGATGGCTATTTGTTTGGCCTCGAAGATGTTAGGAAGCTCGGATGGCGGTAGCCATTCCGACTTTGGCGTATCAAACGCTAACTGCAAGGCCATTATTTTTCTCCTGCAAGGGCGCTGTAGCCACAGATATCGAGCCAACTGTCCTCATGGTCTGGTGTTTCTATCAGGCGGGACAGCTTGACCGCTATCATACATTGATAGACTTGCGATACGGTTACCTCTTTCTCAAGTATAACCGACCATAGTTTTGCTATGCGTTTGTGGTTTTCGTGGGCATCGCCATAATCCTTGGCCCGTGGGCCGTTAATCATCTTCTCGGCTTTGTCTAGTATTTGCTTCCTGTTCATATGCTGTAACTCCTCAATGCGTCTTCTGGCTCGATTAAATATAGATTTTTTTTAGTTCGTGTTACACCGACATAGAATACACGGTGCAGTTCGTCAGGGTCCTGTTCCGCCGCTTTGGACGCGGCGGGGGACACATCAGTAAATAGCACGACGTTCTCTGCTTCACCACCCTTTGATCCGTGAATCGTGGATAGTGTTATACGGGGCGTGCCATTAAACTTCTCTCCGCGACGGAGTAGAGCGGTGATGTAGGCTCTTTCGCTGTCGGGTATCTTATTCATAGCCTCATGCCATATCATATCATTGGTGGCAAAAAGGCCATGATTACGCTGTAGCGCATCAAGTGTTACGGTTTCATCGTCCATAAGGTGCGGTATTTTTTTATAGCCCCGCTTTACACGGTTGCCGACAGACATATAGCTGTAGATGACACGGGCCACAGGGGCGGTTATCTCTCGTCCTTTACGCATTTGTTCCCATCCGTTTACCGCTTCGCTTATCTTTTGCGATATGGATCGTTGACCGTGGTACGCAAATAAGTGACCGCGACTGCGTAAACTATCTATAAGGCCGTGTAGGAAGTAATTAGCTTGCGCGAGTACGAGCCATGTTCCTTCGGATAAATCTATGTGCGATACATCATTGATACGTTTTATTAATCCATCTTCGGGTCTGGGCAGATAGGTTTTTGGTACACGCTTGTGTATGCGTTTGGATATACGCGAGGCCAGAGGATGTATGTTCTGTGGTACGCGGTAGGACTGTTCAAGCACCTCATACCCCCCATTAAGTCCTATGAAGTGCTCGACATCAGCCCCCGCCCACTTGTATATAGCTTGGTCATCGTCCCCCGCACAGTAAATTTTATCAGAATATTTCTCTATTATGTGCGCCACATCCCATTGCAGCGGAGATAGGTCCTGTGCTTCGTCTATAAAGCTGACGCTTAGGTGCGGACAGAACTTGGAGCTCTCGTTAACGAATATCTCTAACATATCGGTAAAATCATATACTTTTAATCTGTTTTTGTAGCTTTGTATGGACCGTGCGACGTAGGACAGGGTCATCCAGTCTATATTACTGTCGGATTGATTATACTGCTTGCGCAGAGGTATCTTCTTCAATCGCGCTAAGTTTATGATACTAAGGTAAGGGTCTGCATTAGCGCTAGACTCAAATATATTATCGCCACCCCCGTTGTCAGGTACCAGTTTTATACCGATAGTATCGGATAGTTCTTTGTAATGCTCGTTCTGCATGACTTGCTCGGCCCGTATACCAGACAAACGCAAAGCAAAGCTGTGTAATGTACGGAACCATGGTAGTTGATTTTCATCAAGACCAAAGCGCTGACACGCACGATCCACTGCTTCATAAGCCGCTTGGCGGGTAAAGGCAAAGTATCCTATCTTTGAGGGCGGTATGCCTTGACGTAGTGCCTCGTCAACTTTATTCAGTAGGGCTGTTGTTTTCCCCGTCCCCGGAGGTCCGTATATCCTGAATATCTTTGTTTGCATTCTGCTCTTCTATTTTATTAACTATTACACGCACTCTTTCGCGTGTTACACCGTAGCGTTTACCTATGGCGGTAAGCGTCATGGCTTTTTCTTTTCGGAGTCTGTGCATCTCAAGGTTTCGTTCTTTATAAATCGAGGTCATCTACTGCATCCTTTATACTGCCATACTTCTTTAAAAACAGGGGCGTCTTTTCGCCTACCCATGATCCTAATACATTATAATTAAAGAACTCAACGGCATCGTCATACGACATATTATCACGCCGACATAGTATGGCTATGCATTCGTCCTTATCATAGGCAAATACATCCTCCATATTAAATCGCGATGCTACGCCTAAAAATGCTTTATCAAATCCGTCTGCTTTTAACATTAAAATACCTCTTTGTTTTCGTTACCACCAAACTCAGGAGCGGATAGCTCCACCTCTACCGCATCAAACGACGGTATCTTCCATACACGCACGGGGCGTCCTTTTATCCGTATCTGTAAGCTTTCGCCACCTTTGTCCCGTAGGCGTTGGGCTATCTTGTGACTCTTATATTCAAAGAACTTGTTGCGCTTCAAGTGTGCATCAAAGTCTTTTAGTCTAAAATAAGTAGCCTTACCCTCTTCATCGGTCCATGGGCGCTTCAATAGTATCTCTTCTTTATCGTCCGCCTGTTGCATACTTTGACAAAACTCTTCCAAATGGTCATAGAACTGTCCGCTGACACTAGCGTCCTGTGATACATCAATGATGGCGCTTTCGTTTTCTTTCATCTCTTGCATCAGGGCTCCAATACGGTTTTCCCATATTATTCGAGATACAGATCGCGGCATAAAGTTGAGTTGCTCCATGCACGATCTTTGAAATATAGCTTGGTTTAGCAAGGCTTCTGTATCCATTTCCAAGGGCTCACCGTTTACATCGACAAACCATACGGGCGGTATTGAGTTGTATTTACGTAAGTTTGCTATGACCGCGCCTTGTACAGCCGCTCCTACACCGTGTTTTCGTGTAAGACACAAGGTTTTGTTGCAGTAAGCGTTGATGGGGGCATCGCTACATTTGTACGCATACTCCTTACGCTCAAGCTGTTTGGCCACGATGTTTACCTCGCTGAGAGGCAGAGGTGGCTCAAGATACTGCATATTATAGGTAAGTATCTCTGTTTCCCAACTGTCAGGGTACGCCTTGCGTAAGTACACGCCAAGATTAAATAATCCGTTATTACGACCGCCCTCGCCTATCTTTTTACTGGCGAGTATCTGTAGACAGGGCGGACCGTCCATCATGGGCTCCTCTTTCTTAACGTCCCCTAGCTGTAGACTAGCTACCTGTTCAGGTGTTTGCTTATACTGTTCATACAGTTCTAAAAACTCACCAAGCGTGGCGCTTGTGCCGTCGTCCTTAATGGCATACCGCAGGCCTTCTTCTGCATCAAAGTACGGTAAGTTTAGAAAGTTACCAACATCATCGCGGTCTAAGTGTAATTTTATTTGCTTTGGAAATATCTCACTACCGCCGTATCCGAGTGCGGCAGACATTTGTTGTAGCGTTGCTTGCATATCTTTGGCTTCTATCCATTCTGTAGCAAACAGAAAGCAGTGCGCTCCACCTGATTTGGAGCGACAAATGACCAAAGGCAGTTTTAGCTTACGTATTTGTTCTATTAGTTTTTTGTGGTCAAGGGGATATTGATCCACATCAATACACCCCCAGACACATTTGTTTTCTTCGTTTATGGGTATGATACCGATACCACGACCTTTGCCTGATATGTGACCTTCCCATAGTTCTATGGACCGTGGCTCGCGAACTATCGCGGCACGGCCCGTGCTCTTACCATTTAATTGCTTCTTGTCAATCTTGAACGTGCCGTAGGCTAGTTGCAGACCATCAAAGATTGCGGCAAATTTTTCTACTGATGACATAATTAGAACGGTATTTGATCTTTTTCGCCGCTCTTAACATCTTCATTCTCACGTTTTACTTCAACGTTGCCCGACTGGACACTCTCGGAGAATGCTTTTGCCTGTTCATATGTCGCTAAGTTTTTTGCAAACTGTGCGGGATCTTTCTTTTGAGTGTCCTCATCAAGAAGCGGTCCTTCCAGTTGCATTTCCCAACCGTGCCATGAGCCCTTGTCATTGGACTCACCAAGGGTTTTCATACGGAACTTGTACGCGAACCGTGCAAACCCATCCTTGTCACACTGCGCCATAATCATGCTGTTAAATTTGCGTGACTTTTTAAGCTGTGTAGACTTCATGGGTATGAGCGCTGTTTCGCCTTTACCATCCGCACCGATAACCAACACAAAGTGCTGATGCGTTTCCTCGATGTAATCCCCACTGCCGTCGGTGCAATACTCCTTATTGTCATCCTCTGACCGTTTTACGTCAGGACACTCTGCTCGTGTCTTGTAGACAGTAGGAGCGCCGCTACCTTGGCCTCTGGGGGCCCATCGTAGAAATTCACGCTGATAAGCAACCGGAACGACTACAATGCCCTCCTTGCCGCTGTATAGCGCTTCTGTGACACTATTATATATGTCACCCTTTTTACCATCGAGTTTGTCCATCATTGGATCAACCCCAGATAGTATCTTGATAAACGGTAAGGCAAGATCGTCTTTACCGACGTTCTCGTTACCCTTTCCCGCATCTTTTTGAAGTTGTGCAAAATCAAATGCGGCAACTTCTGTGGCTTTCTTTTCAGCCACGGCCTTGCTTGCTTCAGCCATTCTTTGCTCCTTTCGCTTTAGTAATGACGGCTCGTTGACCAACATACGCCCCAAATAACTCCATGGGGAACTCGTCCCCATTCTCAACACGTTCTTTGACAAAAGCCCGTAGTGACATGGGTTCGATCTTTTCGGTCTGGCTTGGGACGTAGCCTTCTTTTTCGGCAAACGCCTTGAACGAAGATGCAAGATCGTCTTCTCCGCGTCCAAACTGACAAGATACTGTGTTTTTGATAATGTCGTCATGCCCATGCTCCCTTAGCCATTCAAACGCCGCAGGACGGTTATCTACCTTAATAGATGCTCCATACTGTGGCTTTATAGTTACTTTTGATCCGTCTAGCAGAGTAAACTCCATAGAGTTAGCTTCTGTCATCAATGCGGGTAAATCTTCGTCCGTCATCTTTAACAGCTTCTTTTTCTCTTCTTTAAGCTTTTCGTCTAGTTCTTTCACAAAAGCATCTTGTTTAATAATAGCTTCGGCAAATCCAGTAAGCGTGGATAAGTCTTCATTATCTAACGTATGCTTGGAAAATAAGGAGCCTTGATTGGCATCCTCTTTAAGTTTCTTCATTATGTCCATATATCGTCCTTTCTCTTTCGCGATTAAAAACCTTTTCAGGTCTTGACAATTCCATATATATGCTTATAAGTTCTTATAGTCAAGAGGTAAAAATGAAAAAATATAAATTTAAAACGAAACCCTTCGATCATCAGATGAAAGCGCTTCGTGATTCGTGGGACGCAAAGTATTATGCACTGTTTATGGAGATGGGTACAGGAAAATCGAAAGTGGCTATAGATACCATGGGGGCCTTATATACAGAGGGTAAACTAAACGCAGCACTAATTATATCACCCAAGGGTGTGTATGATAACTGGGTGCAAGGTGAGATACCGACACACCTATCCGATGACATACCGATTAATATGGTGCGATGGCAACCCTCCAGTGCGCAGTGGTTCCAAAAACAAATGAAGACATTGGTGTATGAAAAGTTTGAGGGGCTTAAAATATTTGTAATGAACACTGAAGCGCTGTCCACGCCTCGTGGTACACAGGCGGCGCATACCTTTCTTGAAACAAATTGTAATAATATTGTGATTGTGGACGAAAGCACGACTATTAAGAACAGAAGTGCAAACCGTACAAAGAATATATTAGAGATGAAAGGCCTGTCCAAGTATAGGCGTATCCTAACAGGGTCACCCGTGACCCGCAGTCCGATGGATTTGTTTAGTCAATGTATGTTTTTGTCCGCTATGGCACTGAACTTTCAGAGTTTTTATGCGTTCCAGAACCGTTACGCTGTGGTGCAGAAGCGTGTAATGGGACCGCGATCCTTTAATGAAGTGGTAGGATACCGACGATTAGATGAGCTTAACGAAAAGCTTGAAGCGTTTAGTAATCGTGTGTTGAAAGAAGATTGTCTGGATCTGCCGGATAAAATGTATGTACGCCGTCTTGTTCCGTTATCCGAGGAGCAGAAACGGTCGTACACGGAGATGAAACGTTTAGCCCTTACCAAGCTTGACAATGGCGAATTAGCCACGACACAGAGCGTTCTGACACAGATTATGCGTCTGCAACAGATATGCTGTGGTCATATACAAGATGATGAGGGTAATACAGTGAGTTTTGCAAACGGGCGGTTGAAAGAACTGCTCGATATATGTGAAGAAGTACAGGGAAAAGCTATCATTTGGGCGACATATACATATGACATCCAACAGATAGCGAAGGCCCTGCGCGACCGCTTTGGGCCCGAAGCGGTTGCAACCTACTATGGTGAAACCCCACAAGAGGAGCGTCAAGAGATTGTTGAGCGTTATCAAGACCTTGAAGATCCCCTACGCTTCTTTGTGGGACAACCAAGAACGGGCGGATATGGCATCACCCTGACTGCCGCAAGCACCGTGATCTATTACAGCAATAGTTATGATCTAGAGATACGCTTGCAATCGGAGGACAGGGCGCATCGTATTGGTCAGACTAATAAGGTAACGTATGTAGATATTATAGCCCCAGAGACTATCGATGAAAAGATACTACAGGCCCTGAGAGAAAAGATAAATCTTGCGCAACAAGTGTTGGGTGAAGACGCTAGGTCTTGGCTTTCTTAGTCTTTAGCACAGAACGTAGTGTTTTGGCTTGTCGTGCGTGCGTCTTAGAGGCTTTTTTCAGACCCTTTGCTACTTTTTTTATTTTATTTCGTATTTGCTTAGTCATTCTTTTTAGGCCGTCCCCTTTTTCTTTTTATTTTTGGCTCTGATATCTTCTTTGGCCTTCCTCGCGATTTGGGCTTGTCTGTTTTTTCCTTGAACTTTGGCTCGTTGTTCGAGGACCGTGAGGATTTGGATCTTCCTAGCAAACGGTTTATTAACTCTTTTAACTTTGCGAACAGTTGCTTCGGCATCTGCCACAGTGGCGTATTTAATAGAGATGGTGTCTTTTGGGTTTTCATCGGTATATAATCTCCTTCCTGACCCTTTTGGTTTCTTTCCAGTGCCTTTTAGGGGGTCTTTGCTCATCCACGTAGGCTTCCTATACCTTCTACAAGAGCGCGGTCCTCTGGAAATGCTGCCGCATAACGGCGTCTGTCTACTTCCTGCGTGTTTGGAACTGGGTTGAGTGAGGGTGTAATCTGACCAAACATTGCAGGTGGTTGTGCTCTTTTCACGGGTGCGGGTAGAGTTGGTTCTACTTGACTTGTTACGTTTGGAGGCTCCTCCTCTGCGATGGTTTCAGGAAATACCAGTTTGTCTTCCTCGTAAACATCGGAGCCGACTTCTTTTCCTAAGTAAGGAGCTCTTCTACTTACTTGTTCTACAAATAAACCAGATAACATAGTGGCTAATCTATTCGCCAACCCTTGTGCCTGACTGGCTGTTTGCGCATCCTGTAAAAGAATACCGAGTTTTTTCTTGTCTTTCATCAAATCTAACATGATTTTAACTTTGGCTTGTTCGGGCATATTAAAAAATAGATTTAACATTTGTTTGGAGCCCTCACTGGCGGCAACCATACCACCTCCGATTTGAGAACCCGGACCTCCTATGCCTATCTTTGTAAGAAGATTGTTAAAAGTTTGTTGTGCTTTTGCACCAAGGGTAGCACCTATCATTCTAGCTTGAAACATTTTTGCACCGCTAGGTTTTTTAAACAATACAGTTTCCAGATCCCCCGTTAAAAAAGCCTCTTCGACGTTAACCATTTCTTTAAGAGCTTTTTGAATTAAGTTAAGGTGCTCTCTGTCTGCAATATCGTTTTTCAGCATCCATGAAGAAAGTCTGAAACTAGCTTTTGGATCCGCTCCTTTAACCACACCAAATAAAGCATCTTGCATGGCTCGTGGGTTAAATTTATACCCAGACCCGCCTGCTTTAGTAATCGCGTAACTAAGTATTGAGGAACGTAAACCAAGTTTAGCTTGTTCTGAAGTAAACGTTTTTCCGTCTGCGTTTTTAAAACTGTCCGCTTTTTCCGTCAATTTTAAAAGACCGTTAATGGAAGCTTCCGGTTTTTTGCTATTTAAGGCTAAAGTTACAGCACTTGCAGGATTTTCTGTTTGTGATTCAAGAACAGCTTGAAATGCCTTAACCTCATCGGACTCTTTGAATAGTTTTACATCTCTACCAAAAGAAGTAAAAGTTTCTTGCGCTTTTTTCAAAGTTTTAAGGTCTTCATGCAATTTTGGAAATACTCTAAAAAGAGCCTGAGCCTCATCTGATTTCATATAGCGTTCATAAGATGCGGGATCAATAACAGGTGCGGTGATCTCAGTTCCATCAGGATCAATCGATACCACTTTATCTTTGACCATGTTTTTAAAGGTTCTTTTAACTGCATTTTCTAAAGTTTCGTGAATGGTAAATATGTTTTCAACGCCTTTTTGTCCTAAATCTTCATCTAATACAAACTTATTGGTAGCCATAATATCTTTTATCCTTAGATACGTAGGGCTGCTACCTCCTGCAAATACTCTGTCCAACAGATTATCCGGTGTTATTTTAGTTCCACCTCTGACGTTAAAATCTTGAACGTCTCCTAAAAAACTTCTAGTAAAAAAATCATTTTTTGCTTTGGAGTATGCTCTAGCAATATTGTAACCATTAGCCACTGTAGTTTTAGATCCCACTAAATCTTGTAAAATGGCGGCGGACAAATTTTCTAACCGTAAGCCCATGTGGTCATTGCCTTGTGCTCGTAAAGCTTTTGCCTTGCTTAACAAAGATGACCTTATATCAAACAAACGACTAGCGTTCATGGGATCTCCTCTAGGAACTCTTCTCCGCGCAGCCTCACTATTGTTGAAGAGAATACTGCCGTCTATTGTATCCGCTTGCCCAAAAAATTTTATGATATCGTCAAGATCTTCTGTAAAACCTCCTAAAGCTGCCGCTAATTCGGTCTTTGATCCTTTTGCTAAAGAAAATACCCCACCTCTATTCATAGGAGTCCTCAGAGCTTCTATTATATTAGGAAATTCAAGTTCCGTGCCCTCTTTGTTAACGAAATCTTGAATAATAGTGTTACCCACATTATCCCATAATTGTTTTTCTCTGTTTTTGGTAAGGGTAATTTGTTCATTTAGTAGGTTATACAGCTTAGTAGAGAGGTCATACTTTGAATCAACTTTTAACTTATCTGCTGCTTTAATTAAATTATTTACTTGAAGCCTTACATTGTTTGAAATGTTGTCGTAAAACAAAGACTCTGCTAAAAATCCGGCAGCTTGTAGAGCGTCTACATCTCCATTGTTTACAGCGCCTATTATTGTTGCTTTTGCACCTTGGATATACGCCTCTCTGCCTTTCTTACTGGCAACGGCTAACTCATCACTTGTTCGACCTAATTCTTGCTCTATCCTTGCAAAAACTTTCGCCAATTTTGGTTGTTGTTTTGAGGCAAAAAAAGCAGACAAAGAAGTAGAATCAAGAACCGCCACATTCTTTTCATCTATCACAGTTCCTGTTTCATCTAAAATACCTTCACCCAACAATTTAATAGCTTGACCTAATAAAGCAGGGTTAGCCTCTATTTCAGGAGAGTTCTGAAGAGCTTCAAATAGACGAGTTCCAACCTCCGTCATTCTTTTGCTTTGTATTGTCTCTTCAATAGTTTGCTGTGCGGGATCACCTGATGCGTACCTTTTAAATAAATCAAAAGCTCCTCTAAAACCCTTGTTAACTCCTGTTAATATAGGTTTTAATGCCAATGGAGGTAAGCCGCCTCCTGCGACTTCAAACCCTAACCGCCACCAATCACTGCCGGGAAAAACCACTTCTGCACCAAAAGCTCCCCCCGAAGCACCCGATATGGCAACACCCTCTGTAATCAAGGTCGCACTTGGGTTCGCACGAGCACCTTTTCCCGCTGCGGCAACACCTCTCTCGAGCCCAGATAAAACACGTAAACTTAAAGGACCTTTTCTAGGGTCAGGCTTAATAAACCGACTCAAACCAACATTTTTTTCTGCACGTAAAGCTTTAGTTAGTAAAGAATTAGTCAAGCCTTCACTTGCCGCCACAATGTCTAGAGCTCTATCAAAGTCATAATACCCTTTTTTAGCAAGATTGGCATTGCGTCCCATAGATATTTTTTTAAAGTTATCAAGCACTCTTACCGCCCCAATCGATCCGGTCTTGGTAGGCAGTAACCACGGTGTTCCAAGCATGGAGATACCATACGTTAATGTTTCGGCACTATTAACCATCGGCTGAAGAGAAGGTATAACAGGATCTTCTTCGCCTAGTATAAAATCACTTGTTTCCCTACCAAGAAAATCACCTGTCAAAGCTCCTAAAACAGTGCCCCCTAAAATTACCGCGCCTTTGGCTAAGGGATGGGGTATAGGAATTTTAGCAGCCCCTTTTGCACCTGCCACAGCACCTGCTAACATTCCTGTTCCGGGGGCCGCGGTGCGTTTTGCTTTTTCTATGAAGGCTAAATAACCGGCCCCGTCCTCACCACCAAAGTCTTCGACATTAGTAAAAAAAGGAAGTATTTGTTCATCAGTGAGTTTTCTGTCTTCAACGGCTAAATCTTTAAATCCGGGTAAAAAGTTAAATAAAGGCGCTTGCCCATTACGCAATGTTTGATACGAAAATAAACCGGGAGCCGCGGTTCCTGCCTGCATTTCAACAATAGACGACGTTAGATTACTTATACCTTGTGTTTTTACGCCCTCTTTAAACTTTTCAGGAGTAAATGTGAAAGGTTCAAAAACAGGTATATCTTCTTTTTTAAACACACTTTCTTCTGCCATTATTTTATTCCCTATTTCCTCGCATCCAATCTTTTGCTTTCTTAGTTGTTTCCGGTGTAACCGCGATTGCGCCTGTCTGTAAAGCTTCTTGATAAATCTTACGCATATTTCTAATCTCAGCAGTCAATAAAACAAGCTTATCTGTAATCGCTCTAGCTTTAGTAATTTGACTCATATTGAATTTCTGTCCCGGATCTCCTCCATATTCAGGAATTCTTTGCGCTAAAACTTGAATACTATTCGCTAGTTTACTTTCAACCGCTAAGAGTTTTGATAGAGCTGTTTCGTCCGTTGTAAACATTCCGGGTGTAAGTTTTCTTGTTTCCTCTGCAAGTTCAAGTTGAACAAATTTTAAAATTCTTCCAACCCCCTCATCTTCATTTCCTTTGGTAATTGTTGCCAAAATATCGTTTCTTAGAGAAACGATGACGGACTCTGCTCTACTGAAATCTTTTTGACTTTGATTTAAAGGACTACCACCAAGTTCCCTAAACTGCTCTTTAAAAAATACTTTAAGTCTTGGCAAACCGCTCGCCAATCCAGTAGTTTCAGGATAATTTAAATTCTTATCTACTAAGTTAGTAGGAATCTTATCCCAAGATGGTGAATCTAAATTAACATTACCTTGAACGGGATCAAATAATGAAAGATTAAATTGTTTAGTGCCGTATTGTAGATCTTGTTGCGGTGCAGGTTGAGTTCTTGTGTCACCACTAACACTTGGTAAATCAGTTTGTCCCGGAAGGTTTACAGTAGGTAATCCCTTAGCTCTTCTTGCAGAAATGGCTCGTTTAATTGCAGGAGATAACTGCGGTACAGAGCCAACCCTAAACTCTCCTTGAAAAGGCACCATAGATGGTTTTGAAATAAAATTAAGTAGCTTCTGTTCAAACTCGGTTGTTTCTTGTTCTCCTAAGCTACCATCAGCATAGGCATCTAAACGTTCTTTGTTACTTATGTACTTTATACTTGCTGTTTCTGGTCTAGACCCTAACAACTCTTCATCGTCTCCGGGAACTTTTGCTACACCGGCTTTTATAGCGCCCAATTCAATAGCTTCTTTATACGTATCTGTGCCGGGTTTAAGAGCTTTTACTGTGCCGTCTGGAAATAGAAGATTTACTTCCCCTTGGACGGTAGGCGCTTTGTATGGAATCAAAGCATCGGGCTCAAGTTTATCTACATCTGCCGCTTTTAAGTTGACAATAGTGTTTTTTGCGTAATTTTTTCCGTCAATTTCTAAAGCACGAGCTGTTAAAAACGGAGAAGTGCTTCCGACCGTAGGAGGTGAGTAAGGCACAATTTTACCAAAAGGTATACCAGAAGCCTGACTTGCCGTTAAATTGACAACGGTATCTTTAGAAACTTTTTCTCCGTCTATCTCTACCTCTTCCTTAACAATATAGGCCGTAAGTGTTTCACTTTCTGCTTTATAAGGTTTAATACTATCAACCGGAAGGTTATTTACTTGCGTAGGATTTAAATTAACTATTGTATTTGCAGGTAATTTCTTTCCGTCAAGAGTAATTTCTTTCAGTGTTGTATATGGTTTTTGAGATAATCCCTCGCCTGCTCTGAATGGAATTAATATTCCTTGGGCTATGTTGGATACTTGATCTGTACTTAAATTTACGACTGTATCTTTTGGGATAGTGTTTCCGTCAAGAACAAAGTCTTTAGTAGCAGTATAAGCTTTTAAGCTCGACTCTGAAGGAGCCTTATAAGGCACTAAATCCCCAAAATTAGTGTTTCCTACTTGGGTCGGATTTAAGTTTACAACAGTATTTTTAGGAATCGTCGTTCCATCAATCGTAATCTCTTTAGTTGTTTTATAGGCCTTTTGAGCCTTTGCTGTGGTCTTACTTTTTATTGACGCTAATCTTTCTGCGGCTGCCTCTGCTTTTTCCGCCGCAAGCTTAGTTTCGGCAGACTGTAGTGCTGCTAATTCTATAGCTCTTTCCTCTTTTGCAGCTTCTTTATCAAGTTGTAGTTGCGCCTGTGCTCTTGCCCCAATCTTTTCTGGTAGTTGCGTGGACCGTGCTGCCATAGCCAATCTCTCCGCAGGACTTAAACCGGGGCGCTCTCCTTCCATCGGAGCTGCAAACGCCAAAGCAGTAGTGGCAATGTCAAACAACATCTGCGCTTTTGTCATACGTTTTTGTTGCTCGGCCATTGCTTGTCGATCAGCAACGTCACCAAGACCGACTTTTCTATACAACTCCAGATCATTAGCAAATAATTCTTGTAATCTAGTTTTACCCGTACCCGGATTTTTGCTTTCTGCGTTTAAAGCATTATTAACCTTATTTTCAGCATCCTCATCGCCAGAGGACCCTAATAAACCCGTCACACGAAGAAGGTTTACTGGAGATTCGCCTGTAGGTATGTAAGGAAACGCCGGATTAAACGAGAATTGGTTTCCGCCTCCTGCAACTCTATTCATGTTTGGAGGAGCGAAGTATTCTACAGGGCGGACTTCACCGCCTTTGTTAAAATTTACGGGAGCGGTCCCGCCGGCCTCCATCATTGGTGGTTCAGGAACCGTGGACATTATGCCCCCGGCCATCGGCCCCTCCATGGGTTGCGTCATCTCTTGCTGTGCAAGCTGACCAATACCTTGATCAACATTCGCTAACATCATAACGGGCTGTACTAAGGTCAACACGGACTCTGGGGTCTGGTTTGCGTCACCGGATCCGACAACTCCGGCTAGTTCTTCGCGTCTTTCTTCTACTGTTGCCTGATCACCACGCATTGTATTCATTACCTGTTCGTAGTTTTGTGCCTGATCTAAATCACCTATACCACCGGCAGCCTGTGCTAATGCGCTCTGCACTATGTTTGGATCAAGTTGATCTCCCATGGGCATAGGGGGCTGTTCTGGTGCAGGCATGGGCATAGGGGGCGCAGTCATCGGATCGCCGCCCATCTGCATACCCTTTACACCTTGCGCACCTATCTCTAAAATTTCTCTCGCCGCATCAACTCCCGGAGATAACATTCTAACAACATTCATTTGAAAATCTCTTGGGGCATTAACAAAATCATCTAGAGTCATGTTAGTGTTTTTTAGATATTGATTAAACTCCATTAGGCCTTCTTGTTTGCGTCTTTCTTTCATAACATTATTTAAGGTGGCATCTGGAGTAGGGTATCGACCTTCTTGGTAATTTACTGAGGGTAGTTCAGAAGCAGCTTCTTTTGATGGACGGACATAGCCCATATCTACCATCATCCCCTCTCCTAAAGGCGGCCCACCTGCTTCCATACCAACAGGGCCGCCATACTCTTTCTCTATTACTCCACGCCCTATAAGTATATCTTTTTGTGTTATCTTGCCGTCACCGCTCAGATCAGGAAACGCTGCGCCTCCCTCTTTATATGCTTGCACGGGCCTGCCCACATCAAACATCGGACGTTGGCCCACAGAGCCAAGATCCACTCCAAATCGTTGATTTGCCATATCGCCTACCTCTCCTATAAATTCATCTACCTCGCCTTGGTTTTCTTCAGCTAACTCTTGGTTTATAAATTGACCGAGTCTGTTTAAGGGACCAATGCGTCCTGCTTGTAACATACCTATGCCACCCATATCCAAGCCGGGGCGCATCGGAGGTCTTCTTTCTTCTTCAATCATTGGAACAGGCTCAGAAACAACTTCTGGCCGTAACCTCTCTTTTATTAACGGAGGCAAAGTTCCGCCCAAAAAAGGAAAAATAGGAGGCACACTCATTAAAATAACCCCGCCTGTTTAGCACCACCGTAAGCGGATAGACCGGCTACACCCAAACCAAATAACTGTTGCGCCGGAGACACATCAGGTCGCTGTACCTGTGATATTGTCATCTGTGAGGTTGGAGCTCCTCTGTATATATCAGACAAGAAACCAAGACGTTGATAAGGCTCATAAAGCTGCGCCATATCGCTCTTACGTTTTGCTTCCAACTCCGCCTGTTGCTGCAACTGCTGCTGTTTACCAAGCTGAAACTGTGTTTGTATGTCTCTTAACGCACTTTGTTGTGCCAACTCACCAATTCCGGCTCTTTGTACCCCAAGCTGTCCAAGAGTGCTTGCGCCCTGTAACCCTAATGCTCCAATACCCTGTGCGGCTTGTAACTGTCTTGCTCTCTCACGCTCTGCGGCCTGCTGTGCCTGCAAAAAGTTTTGTGCTTGCGCTTGAGCTAAGGCCTGTGCTCTGTTTCTACCTATTTCTGTCTGCTGTATGCCTGCTCGACTGCCCCCAAACGCACCGGCTTGCGCGGCCCGTAGTCCCGCTTGCGCGGATTGTGTGTCAAAAGATCGGTTTATCTCATCAAAAACAGCTTGTTGGTAAGGGTTCATGTACTGAGACATTTGATCGCTCGTTACACCACTGGCCCCTGTTCTATACATGGTGCCGGCATCACCCACCGCACTTGTCACCATTCCCGGTGCTTGGTCCATGGTTGTTTTTGCGCCTTGTAAAAACTGTTGATAGCCGCCAATTCCACCGCTTGCCGGTGACGCGGCTGATATTGCGGTGTCCTGTAGGCCTGACATACCCGCAACAACCTGTTTAGGTACAGTTATTCTTTGATCTGCTAGTTTTTTAGCGCTTTCAAGTAGCCCCAGTTTATAGGCTTCTACCTCGGGTGCTTCACGTTGTATGACCTGTTGTGTTTCTACTGCCATTACGCCCTCGCCTTTGCTTCAAAGTTACGCATCATTGCGTACATATTTTGAATACCTTTTTCATTATCGCCACCACCGGCACCGTTTACGGCATCTGTTGTCATAACAAACTCACCGGGCATCAACATAGCACGTACACTGTCTTTACCGGGTGTACCCTCATCCATACCTATACCCCCATTGCGTCTTGGAAATTCTTTTGCTTCACCACCTGCTGCCGCATACTGCACGGGTGGACTTGGAGTGAAGGGGAACCGTGTTGGCACCATAAAAGGAGGTTGTGAGGGCCTAATATCTGTGCCTTGCACAATATACTTACCTCTATTTTCATCTATAAGGTCTTGACCTGTTTTTATGTCTTCTAGCTCTTCCATTTCCGGAGCATCAAAGAAACCACCCGCTGCGGCAACTGTAGTGGCCGCTGCTGCCGGAGCAGCATACTTGGCAAAAAAGCCGGGGTTTACATCTTTTAATATTTGAGAGCTTAATTCTGGAGTTAATTTTGTTCCAAGTTGCTTGTTGTAACTTGCTAAATCAGAAGCAGTCATGGACTCTGGCATAAATTTATCTATAAACCTACCGCGTCCTGTAGGAACATTTACTGGTTGATCTAAACCCGGAAATTGTTTTTGCGTAAATTGCATATCAGGCACACCTTCAGGGGTATATGATTTTTGAATACCTTTAAGGGTTTCTCCTATTTTATCAAAAGTAGGAAACCCTTTGGGGCCGACGGGCGTAAAGCCTGCTCTTATGCCCTCAGTAAAACCTGTGCCACCAAACATACCAGAAATGCCTGCCCCTATTGTAGCTGTAGCGCCTGCGGTCAATGCACTGCCCACGGCCTCTTCAAAACTCTCACCTTGTATCAAGCCACCAATACCGGCACCTATAGACGCACCGGCTGTTGGACCAACAAAAGGCGCTAATACAACAGCGCCGGCCACAGTCAACACAGGCTTGGCTACTTTACGTATAACATCGCCAACTTTGTCAAATATATCTTTCAGAAAAAACTCAGGCAATCCCGTATCAGGGTTTATAGAGTTTGCTTCTGTACCCACCACGTATCTTTCTGGGTCTTCGATACCCATATCTTTCAGATGATTAAATATAGAGTCTTTTAGTTTTGGGTTTTTATCTATTAATGCTTTCGGGACGACTAGCTCGCCTGTTTCAGCATGAACGAGCTTGTCGTCACCATAACGGCCGTAGGAGGCCATGCGCACTGCAACATCTTGGATAGCACCTAAGCCATCAGAGCCGAAGTTTTCTTGCGCCTTTTCTTTGTATAAAGCTTCTTTTTCGTGGTCTTCCAAATAAAAGTCGGCTATGCCACCGACTGGAAACGAAAAGGTTTTAAGTGCTTCGCCCATAACTATCCTATTGTTACTGTTACCGATCCTAACCCACTTGTGGCAGAATTACTAGCGCAATGTGGTCGGTCCACCTTACTTATCTTAACAAATCCGTCAACTTCAAACAAGGCGCCGTTCTCTAAATCTTTATCATTACCCGATGGTAAATTAGTAAAAGTAAGTTTCGTGGCCCGTGATTCGCCGGGATTACGCTGTTGTTCTACAAACAAAGCAAACGATCTTACTATGTCAGAGAAGTAACTCGGATCATATTGCTGTGGCGGATAAGGAAAAAACGGGGCCGGTATATTACGTGTGCTCATTATCTTCGTCCATCTGGTCTTACATCAAGTCTCGGTGTGCCTAGCCTCCACATAACACCAGTAACGTCACTTTCAACCCGAAAAGCAAAAGATCGACCGCGTAACCGTACATGAAGCTGCTCTGTAAACAACTCTACAGGTGTTGACACAGACTGCGCTACCTGATTACTTGACGTTTCGTTAAACGTGACCCCCGGAAAATTACGTGTTTTGACTACCATATTGACTCGTGGTGTCTCATTTGTACTGTCTCTAAACGTAATGTCGGGCAGAACACGCCGTACTAGAGTGAATTTGTCGCCATCGCCTATGTCTATTTGGCTTGACTCGACATTGGCTGATATAGCAGAAGGAGGATTAGTGCTACCATCGTCCTGCCCGAACTCGTGGTAATATAATTTATTGTCAGTGCTCGCGGCTATCGGATACTGGTTAATACCGCGATCCACCCATGCGGTGCGGTTTAATGTACCAAAGTACCAGAGCTTCTCCTGATAATTATATATAACATATCTGTCATTTGTTGTGCTGCTCTTAGATGGGTAGAACCACCATACCTCACCATACGAACTATTATGCCCCGAATATACCTTACCTATCTGGTCCCGATTAAAATCACTAAACACATAATCCAACACGGTGCAGGGTAGGCGTTGCACGGTACCACCGTATACATAGAACTCTTTTGAGCCCATCCAGAATACAAAGTCATTCACAGCAACAGCCGCGTTTGGCCCGGCTATTGTAATATTTCGTGATATCTCCGTTAGACCAAAAGTAAAAGGTGGCCCCAAGAACTGCATACCATGAAGCGATACATCGGTATATACGAGTATTTGTTGCTTGGTTTGTATAGCTACCACAATCTCCGAACCCGTAGATATCCGAAGCTCTCCCGCTGTGTTTGTAGGTAATGTCTGAAAATCAATTAAACTTTCTTGCGAGCCAAAACGTATGAGTAGTGGGTCCTGTGTGCCAATAGAGGACTCGCCGTCACAACCAAAGGCTATGACATGACGGTCTTGGTCCGATACCATAATCTGTTTGGCAACTGTGGGAGCAAGATTAGACCCTGATAATGAAGAAAGGGCCACGGCCCGTGTTGAGGTACCCGCTGTTCTATCCCAATAAAATATACCACCATTTTTAATGTTTAATAATAAGTCTTCCCCAAAGTTATCATGCGTCCAGTTTGTTAAGACAGCACCCGATATTGTGCCCTCTGCCGGCATACCCCAACCAAAAGCCGCTTCTATTACAGCATCATTGTCCGCATGAGTTGCCGCTGTTGTACTAAGCGAGCCCCGTATCAAACCTGTAAAGGTGGTAGATGTCTTGCCTGTGTATTCAATAATCTCGTCGTTTATCTTGATATAACCGGTGGATATAAAGTTGGCCGCTGAGTCTACTGTCACAGTAGTAGCTGTTGCGGATAAGCCACTACCATCGTTTATCAAAGTTACTGTGTCGTCGGCTGCTGTTGCGTTGCCCAAGACTAAGCGCACAAGCGCACCATTAGAATGAACCGCTGCTGTTGTACCACCATGTCCTCGTGTCACAGTCAGTGTATTGCTTGATATACCACTAATCAGCATGAGCTCGCCACCAACATCTATTACGTCAGAGGTAGACATACCCGTGGCACTTGTGACATCTACACCTGTTTCCGACGCATCAAGCTCTTCGTTTAGTGTTGTTGTAATTTCATTAGTATCCACGCCGTTCCACACACCGGCACCCCAACCTGTACCAAAAAAGTTTGTATCGAGGCCCGTGTTTACCTGATAAGCGCCTATAGTAGAACTACCTCCATTTCCTGAGTCCGATCCACTAGCGGTAACAGTGACTGAGATAGTGTAGCTGTTATTGTTTACAATTCCAGTTATTTGATGTTCAGCATTTAATATTGCTGCCGTTACATTACCCCCCAACGATGCAGCGGCAGAAAACGTAACAAAATCATTAAGATTAGCACCGTGATCCGTATCGGTTACGGTAATAACAGAACTACCGTTAGTAGCAGCAAAGGTAACATCCCCCGCACCGGTTGTAGAACGCACAGGCGTGATATCGTTGTACTGCCCACCGTCTGCTATATAGTATTTAAGGTTTGTGCCTATACCTAAAAACTTTGTAGCATCCAAAGCAACCCAACTGAACAAGGCACGACAAGTGCCCAAGAAGGTATTGTCACTGTACGTGGACCACCCGCCTATCTTTTCTACGTTACCAAAGCGAAAGCGTATTTTATCGCCATTAAACCACCCGCCCTCATTAGAATACGATGTTGATTCTCTGTTGATACCGGGTTTAAATTTAAGTGCCGTTAAGGGCATACTATTCTCTTATGTTTTAATAATGTAGTTTAAGATTATTGTAGGCTGTACGTTATTGTGTGCAGACCCACTACCTGCGCTACCTGTGGTTCCGCTAATTGAGACTGATATAGAGTTGCTTGATGAGCTTGCACCACTACCTCCTCGATTAACACCTAAGCCATCATTCAAAAACGTCATAGCCGTAATACTGTCTGTATCACTAAAGCTGTGCGTGTGCGATGCTAACTGAGCTGTTGTCAAGGTATGTGTTTCAGAACCACCTGTATCACCTAAATTATCACCATTAATACCACCAGTTTGATTGGTAAGTCTGTCTGCTGAGGAACCGCCCATGTCATCTTGACCGGCTATAACCCTACCTCGTAAATCCGGCAGGTTAAACGTTGATGACCCATCACCTGAACCGTAGGTTGTGCTTATTGCAGAAAAAAGAGTTGCATAGGTAGATCGTGAGACAGCCTGTCCGTGACACAATAAAAATCCTGTAGGGGCAGAAGCGCCTGCAAAAGGCATCAATGCACCGGAGGGCACAATATTAGACTCATAACTAAAACTACCATCTCCATCAGACACAATGGCCTGACCAGAGGTGCCGTTTCCTGATATGTTTATCGCTGCTGCTCCAATAGAATTATCAGCCACAGCCGCAGCACCTATCGCATCGTCGGCTACCTTAGCGGCTGTCACCGCATCGTCGGCTATCTTAGCCGTAGTAATGGCGCTATCTGCAATAGTTGCAGTAAGAACACTAGCGTCGGCAGTGCCCGGTTTAATCTCTGTTACCGCTGCTCCAGAACCTGCACCATCTGCAAAAACTACAGCGTCACCTCCGTTAGCTATTGTTACAGTAGCTCCGGACCCTTGCTTTATAATAGCCGATTGCCCCGAACTATTCTTTACAAAATATAGTTTATCAGCATTATTAGGCTCAATGGTAATCGTGTTTGTACCAGAGGGTGACCCTCCTAGGACGAGCACTTTAAACATGCCGTCGGACAAGCTACCATCACTGGTAGTAAGCGTGTGTGTCGTGCCTGATAAGGTTATTGTACCGACACCATTTACAAGCCTGTCTATAATGTCAAAATTATTATTTGTTGTGGTGCCCCAAGCACCGGCTTGTTCCCCAAGACCGATCTTTTCTATGCCACCATTATCTGTATATGTTGATCCCATATCTTACCTCTTATGCTACTTCTGTCCAAGTCTGCGAGACGCCTGTGGTTTTTTCGGACCACGTTGGGCTGCTCGATGGCGTTATAGCCGTGTAAGACGTTCCCGGAGCAGGAATAATCTTACCCCATACTATAACACTTGTTAATGAAAGTGTAGCAGAAATTCCTGTTAAGGTCACGTTAGCGTCTCCCGTAATCGCTATTGACCCTAAACTTGTAGTTCCGGCTACGCCCGTAACGTCTGCTGCACCTTGTCCCTCTGTTGTAACAGAGCCTACAGCAGATGTTCCATTTACACCTGATAGCGGTACAAAAGCACCGGGAAGTTCTGCAATAGAGACTTCTGATATGGCATTAAAGCCAAGCATTAGTCAGCGTCCTTGATGGTCAGTGTGCCTTCCTTTACTTGTTTTAGTATCTCTGCGTAGTGTCTGTTGGCAGGGTCTAGTGGTACTGACCATACTGCACCATTTATTGTTGCCGTTACAGAGTTAACGATACCATCAATGTCTTTTTTATATTGTGCATCTGTAATATTCATCTGTACCTCTATAATTCTGAATCAAAAAATATTGAAGCATCACCATCATTATTAGCTCTCATAAAACCTGCCTGTCCTACTTCATTATTATCAGGTATTGTTCCATAAAAACTTGTCACATAAGGAGTGTTTGTGTTTATCTGTAAACTGCTTAATGCTCTATCTGCACCTGAATTATTTGAAACAAAATTGCCATTAAATGTTAAGGCAGGAGTTGCTCTTAATTGTACAGGGTGGGTGTATTGCATAAATGCAAATGTGTCACCATGCATTACTGAATCAGCAACAGCAGCATAATTATTTGTTGAAAAACCACTAGCTTCTTGTGTCCATTGTTGAAAGTACCTTTGACACCTAGCCAACTCTTCTCCGAAATTACTAATATGCTCAAACTCTGTTGCGTTCTGCCCTACTTCTAACTGAACTCCTGTGAGAAACCAATCATTAGAGGTGCTATCTAACAAATTAACTGCCTGACCTGCACCTAAATTTCCATCTGCGAATGTTTGAAATGTTGCACTTGCAGAACCAGAAGTAAAATTGCTTCCAACAGCGAATATCCAATACACAGCAAAGCCCACACCATTGTCATCATTTATAACTCCTGATGTGTCACCAGTAAAAGTTAAAGACTTTCTTTCCCATGTGTTAGCAGAATTAATAGTGTAATTTAATACTGCTTGTTTAGAAGAGTTATCACTCTGTTGAATATTTACAGCGTATGTGCCTGTCTTATTTGACTTTACATAAAAAGATAAAGTAATGTTTTTTGCACTACTTGTTCCAAAAGCTAAACTTTGCAAATCTTGAGCTTCAACATTATATTCAAGAAGTGCAAGTTGACTTGCTCCAATACTTGTGTCTGCTGTTGTAACATCTACCTTTAAACTGTTAGAAAATCCGTCTGGTGCAGAGCTATCTTGAGTAATAGTCACCTCTCCATCGTTGGTTTTACGATAATTAAATCTATCTAAAGTATATGTGCCGTTTGTTACAGTAGTAAAACTTGTTCCTCTCTGTGCCACGTTCATTGCACCATTGATAATCAAGTTCCTGTTT
>CENU01011961.1_pt1 | contig 36687 bp, 38 predicted proteins | sample 361331 | NCBI WGS metagenome assembly CENU01 (sample SAMEA2619766, study PRJEB7988) | marine metagenome | isolation source: saline water (ENVO:00002010), including | reverse complement strand
GTGCAGGAGACCCGCCTCTACGATCCTGACGCAGATCTGACCCGGCCCATGCGTGGCAAGGAAGAAGCACATGACTACCGTTATTTCCCTGACCCGGATCTGCCGCCGCTCGTCATCGACGAGGCGGATCTTGCCTTAGTCAGATCGCAGTTACCCGAGTTGCCCGATGCAAGACAGGCCCGCTTTGTAGCTCAACATGAACTGAGTGAAGACGACGCTGCGCAACTGACCGGACAAAGTGAGATTGCCGATTATTTCGAATCCGCTGTCGAACATGCGCAGGGTGAATCACGCCTCACTGCGAACTGGATCAACGGCGAATTGATGTCCTGGCTCAACAAGAACGATATCGGCATTTCCGACAGTCCTGTGACACCCGCAATGCTGGGCCAGTTGATTTGCAGAATCCAGGACAAGACAGTGTCCGGCAAGATAGCCAAGCAGGTTTTCGCAGCCTTGTGGGAGGGTGAAAACGACGGTGATGTGGATGCCTTAATCCAATCCAGGGGATTGACCCAGATTACGGATACCGACGCCATCGCCCAGGCCGTAAACGACGTGATAGCGGGCTTTCCCGATCAGGCGGAGCAGGTGCGCGCGGGAGAGGAAAAAGTGATTGGTTTTCTCGTCGGACAGGTCATGAAAGCCACCTCGGGGAAGGCCAACCCACAAGCGGTCAATGAGCTCCTGAAAAAGCAGCTCCTGGATTGATTGCGCTGGTTGTAACCGCAAAGGAAAAGCAGCCTCATCATAGGCGCAAGACCTGAGATCGGGTAAAGTATCTTTGTGACCCCTCTGGCCGCCAACAGAATGAAAACTGCAAAATCCATTACTGCAATGCTGATAGCAGTGTTGGCCGCCGGTGGATTGGCTGCGTGCAGCGGGGGCAGCAGCGGGGGCGTCTTCAATCAGGCATTCAACGTCTCAGGTCATTGGGCCGGCACCATAAGCGATGAAACCGGAGCGGCACGAGCGGCAACCATGACCCTGTCTGATGGTGGAGGCACCGTGAGCGGCACGATCAGCATCACGGGCCACACATGTATTTCCGGAGGAAACCTGACAGGCACCGCCGTTCAGGCGCCGGCCAATACCACGGGGGACAATCCCTTGACGGCTGATCAGGAAAACAGCAACGACGGCACGGTCAGCCTGACTATCAGTTCGGCCCAGGCCACCGGTGGAGTGAGTGCGGTCACGATCTCTGCTGGCGGCGCCGGTTATACATCCGTACCGGTAGTCAGTTTCAGCGAACCCCCTAGCGGCGGCACGAAGGCCGAAGGTAACGCCGTACTGGGCACAGGAGACACAGCGGGCGAGGTCGGGGGAGTCGTGATCACTAATCCGGGATCGGGATATGTACTCGCCCCAAGCGTCTTCTTTTCAGGCGGCGGCGGATCAGGCGCCATTGCCGACGCAACCATTGACACCGCAACAGTCTCAGATAGCGTGACCTTTACCTTGACGGGTTCGTCTTCTTCCCTGATCGGGTCGTATAGCGGTGTCTGGAAAAGCAACACCGGCACCTGCTCTGTCGAAACCAGCGGCACCGTAAACCTCTCCCGGCTCTAGTCGGCCCTCTCCCGGGGCTGCCCTAATTGGTCACGTCGTTGCGAATATAGGCTGGTGCGGCCTCATGCCACTCCCCTTTCGCCCCTTGATTCAGTAACCGAATGGCAATCCGTGCGCCACGACCCGCTTGGGGAAACGCACCGGCATGCCAGACGCAATCTGCATCTGCCTGAAACACCGAGGCATAGCGATCCCAGCCGCTACCAACACCCACGCACCCAGAGACGTACTCTCTTAAGGATTCTGGATTACTGACCCTCGGCTCCTCCTGCCAGTGCCAGCCTCCGGATGCGTCGGCATCGCTCTCAAGGCAGCCCCAATAGACTTGCTCCATTCGGGCATCAATCGCTGCCACAATTCGGTCTGATGGCTTGATCTGGTCCCGAATCCCCTCGGCCAGTATCATCAGGGACGAGATTGCCAGCATCGGCTTGTTGAGAGCCAGCGCAATGCCCTGGGCCACTCCGGCGCCTATCCGAATCCCGGTAAAAGACCCCGGCCCCGCATCGTAGGCCACAGCATCCACGGCATTTTTAGAGATGCCGGCCTCGCCCAGTACCTCTTCGATCATCGGAAGCAGTAATCGGGAATGCCCCTGCGGGTCCATCGCGCTGCGCTGATACGCATGGTCACCCATTAGGCATGCAGCTGAGCAAGACTCAGTGGCCGTGTCCACGGCCAGAATCATAGGCGATTTTTCCAAGACCCGACCTCCTTTCAAAGGCGGGCGATACACCGGGTCAGCGCATCTTGCCAATCAGGCATTTTTACGCCCACCACCCGCTTCAGACGACCGCCATTGAGAACCGAATATGCAGGACGCGGTGCCGGCGTAGGATAGGAGTCCGTCGGGATCGCCATGAGATCCACTTGCTCAGCCTTAGCGAGCTCAAAGATCTTTTGGGCAAACCCATGCCAACTGGTCACCCCGGCATTGGTCGCATGGAAAATTCCGTAAACATCATCCCGGCCGCTTTCCAGGGCATCCACGAACGCGACACTCGCCATGCCAAGATCCCAGGCAAAGGTGGGTGAGCCCATCTGGTCGTCAACCACGCGTAGTGGCTTTCCCTCAGATGCGATGCGCAGCATCGTCTTGAGAAAATTATGCCCAATATGGGAGTACAGCCAGGCGGTTCGCAAAATAATGTGCTGATCGGTCTCTTTGGCAACGCCCTCTTCTCCGTCCAGTTTGGTCCTGCCGTAGACGCTTTTGGGTGACACCGGCGCCTCTTCGGTGTACGGCGTCGAAGCAGTACCGTCAAAAACATAATCAGTGGAATAATGTATTAACGGAATCCCAAGAGTCTGGCAGGTCTTTGCCATCACTCTCGGTGCGTGCGCGTTGATAAGCCCAGCAAGCTGCGGCTCGGATTCCGCTTTATCCACTGCGGTATAAGCCGCCGCATTGATGACCAACTCCGGCTCATTTTGACCAATAAGATCAGGCAACGTTTCGGGCCTGGCAAGATCCACGTCAGGCTGATCGAGAAATGTCACGACATGATGGGAAGGCAACAACTCGGCAAGCGCCGAACCCAATTGTCCCACCCTGCCAAAAACAAGGATACGCACCTTCTAGTCTCCGACAGACAAGTCGGGGAGTTCAGACAGCCTCGGCGCCACGGCATCCTTTCCAGACAGGATGGGATCATAGATCGGCCACTCGATGCCGATATCAGGATCGTTCCAGAGCACCCCTGCATCATCTTCCGGCATATAAAGTGACGTGCACTTATAGGCCATCTCGGAGACCTCGCTGACAACGCAGAACCCATGGGCAAAACCTGCGGGAACGTATAACTGCTTTCGGTTGGATGCAGAAAGTGTCACCCCAAACCACTCGCCGAAGTGGGGGGAATCTCGGCGTATGTCCACTGCAACGTCAAAGATCTCACCCACCAGCGCTCGGACCAGTTTGCCCTGCCAGGAGGGGTGCTGATAATGCAATCCGCGTAGCACCCCCCTGGTGGAACGCGAATGATTGTCTTGCACAAAATGGGTGGGAAGACCCGCCTCGGCAAAATCACTGGCCTTGAAGCTTTCCATGAAAAAGCCGCGGTCGTCTTCGAATACGCGCGGTTCTACGATAACCACCCCGGGCAATGGAGTCTGGGTAACGGTGATCAAGCGGTCTCGCCCAAATACGCTGCAAAGGAAACCGCAAGGATAACTGATTGACGGCCCGCGCGGCGCGGCGGGAGTCTATTGCGAACGCCTTTTTTCGACCGAGGCTTTACCTTCGCCGGCGAGATCAGGAAGCTGTGAAAAAGCTCTTGAGTCGATCTGCCCAGGAACTCTCCCGAGGCGAATGCCGTTCACCACCGGCTTTCAGCATGTCATCAAATTCACGCAGCAGGTCTTTCTGCTTTCGGTTGAGATTGACCGGTGTCTCCACCTTGATTTTGCAGAACAGGTCCCCGACGGCGCCGGAGCGCACATTCTTAACGCCCTTACTCTTCAGTCTGAAAACCCGCTCCGACTGGCTTTCAGGCGGCACTTTGAGTTGTGCGCGGCCACTCAATGTCGGAATCTCAATCTCTCCACCCAGAGTCACCATCGCAATACTGACCGGCATCTCACAGTAAAGGTTATCTCCATCCCGCGAGAAAATAGGATGCTGGCGAATTCGGATCTGAACGTACAGATCTCCACTTCCGCCCGTCGCACTGCCTTGCCCCTCTCCGGCCAGCCTGATTTGATCGCCCTCATCCACGCCCGCGGGGACCTTGACCTGCAGCGTTTTGGTTTTCTGAACCGTCCCACTGCCGCTGCAGTCACTACACGGCGACTGGATCACCGTGCCGCGGCCACGGCAATCAGGGCAGGCCTGCTGGATCGAGAAAAATCCCTGCTGCATTCTTACCTGCCCCTGGCCGTTACAGGTGGTGCAGGTGACTGGCGAGGTCCCTGGGCGGGCCCCCGAGCCTGAACAGGTATCGCAGCGAACCTGAGAGGGAATCCGGATACGTGATTCGGAACCATGAACCGCTTCCTCAAGAGACAGTTCCAAGGTGTACTGCAGATCCGCTCCCCGACCCGCACCGGAGCGCCGGCCGCCCCCTCCAAAGATATCACCGAAGATGTCTCCGAAGATATCGCCAAAACCCGCCGCACCGGGACCCGCCCCTCCCGCACCGGCAGAGGGATCTACGCCCGCGTGACCGAACTGATCATAAGCCGCGCGCTTTTGCGGATCAGCGAGAACCTCATAGGCTTCCTTTGCCTCTTTAAAGGACCTTTCCGCTCCCTCGTCATCCGGATTGCGATCCGGATGGAACTTCATTGCGAGCCGGCGATAGGCTTTCTTGAGATCAGCTTCGGCAGCTGAGCGATCTACACCCAGTACCTCGTAATAATCCCGTTTTGCCATAACTCTGTCCGATAGTTCTCTTGTTCCAAAACCTGATCAACAGCAAAAGCCGGCACCACGAAGTGCCGGCTCTGCCAGGTCGCGACTGTATGGGCCGGCAACGCAGACCCCAGGAAAAACTCAGTCCTCTTTCTTGTCCTTAACTTCTTCAAATTCAGCATCGACCACGTCGTCACCTGTCGGGGCTTCGCCTGAGGGCGCTGCACCGCTTTCCGCCGCGGCCTCCCCTGCCTGCTCCTGATACATCTGCTCAGCCATCTTGTGACTGGATTCCATCAGGGCATTGGTCTTTGCCTGAATCTCGGCAACGTCTTCTGTCTTCAACGCCTCCTCTAGATCAGAAATCGCGCTCTCGATGCTTGCCTTCTCCGCGTCTTCCACCTTGTCGCCGGCTTCCGACAGCGTCTTCCTGACCGTATGGATCATGGCTTCGCCCTGGTTGCGTGCATCTACCAGCTCGCGCGCCTTGCGATCCTCCTCGGCATGGGTCTCCGCATCCTGCACCATCCGCTCGATCTCTTCATCCGAGAGACCCGAGCCTGCAGTAATCTTGATCTTGTTTTCTTTTCCTGTGGCCTTGTCTTTTGCCGACACATGGAGAATCCCGTTGGAGTCAATATCAAACGTGACTTCAATCTGCGGCATTCCCCGCGGTGCAGGCGGAATATCTGAAAGATCAAACCGTCCTAAAGACTTGTTGTGCTGAGCCATTTCACGCTCTCCCTGAAGCACATGGACGGTCACAGCAGTCTGGTTATCATCCGCAGTAGAGAACACCTGGTTCGCCTTGGTAGGAATAGTTGTGTTCTTCTCGATCAGTTTGGTCATCACGCCACCGAGTGTCTCGATACCCAGAGACAGCGGTGTCACATCCAGTAGCAGAACGTCTTTGACATCACCGCCAAGCACTCCGCCCTGGATCGCTGCGCCCATCGCCACCGCTTCATCCGGGTTGACGTCACGCCGAGGCTCCTTGCCAAAAAATTCCTTCACCGCATCCTGGACCTTCGGCATCCGGGTCTGGCCGCCGACCAGAAGGACATCGTCGATCTCAGAAGCGGAAAGGCCCGCATCCTGGAGTGCCGTCTTACACGGATCAATCGTCCGGCTGATCAAGTCATCCACCAGCGACTCAAACTTGGCGCGCGTCAGCTTAAGGTTTAGGTGCTTCGGTCCACTTTGATCTGCAGTGATGTAAGGCAGGTTGATTTCGGTCTGCGCGCTGGAAGACAGCTCAATCTTGGCTTTCTCTGCCCCCTCTTTCAGGCGCTGCATGGCAAGCGCATCGCCGCGCAGGTCCATGCCCTGATCCTTCTTGAATTCGTCAGCGAGATAATCAATCAGCCGACGGTCAAAATCCTCACCTCCGAGGAAGGTGTCACCGTTGGTTGCGAGCACTTCAAACTGATGCTCCCCATCAACATCCGCGATCTCGATGATCGAGAAATCAAAGGTGCCGCCGCCCAAATCGTATACCGCGATTTTGCGGTCGCCCTGCTGTTTTTCGAGGCCATAAGCCAAAGCCGCTGCGGTAGGCTCGTTGATGATCCGTTTGACTTCAAGTCCGGCGATTCGACCAGCATCTTTGGTGGCCTGGCGTTGTGAATCATTGAAATAAGCGGGCACTGTGATCACGGCCTCTGTCACATCGGTGCCGAGGTAACTTTCTGCCGTCTGCTTCATCTTCTGAAGCACACGGGCGGAGACCTCAGGTGGCGCCATTTGCTTATCCTTAGCTTCGATCCAGGCATCACCGTTTTTTGCCTTCACAATCTTGTACGGCATGAGATCGAGATCACGCTGAACCACATCTTCCTCGAATTTACGTCCGATGAGGCGCTTTGAAGCGAAGATAGTGTTGTGGGGATTGGTGACCGCCTGACGCTTGGCAGACTGGCCGACAAGGACTTCGTCGTCGACACTGAACGCGACAACGGACGGGGTCGTGCGGTCCCCCTCGCTGTTTTCCAGAACCTTGGGCTTGCCGCCATCCATCACCGCGACACAGGAGTTCGTGGTGCCTAAATCAATACCGATAATGCTTGCCATGTCATTTTCCTCAAATTCCTGAAACGCGGTATTTGAAATACCGTATAAAAACGAAACTATTAATTAAGTGGGGCTAATTCAGGCCTTTTCAAGCGCCGGGGGAGGATTTTTTGCTCTAATCCTCACCTTCAGGTGCCTTGGCCACGATGACCCTCGCAGGCCTCAGCAGTCGGTCGTGTAGCCGATAGCCTTTCTGAATCACCTGACAGATATGGTTCGGCGCAACGTCGGATGATGGCGCAAGCGTCATGGCCTGATGTGATTCCGGATCCAACTTATCGCCTACTTCAGGACTGATCTCAAAGACCGAAAACTGCTCAAACGCCGAATCCAACTGTTTGAGGGTCAACTCCAGTCCTTCAACAACGCGCTCTACCACGCCCTCAGCGCCATCCAAGTCAACTGATTTCGCGAGATCCAGACTGTCCCGCACATTCAGCAGTTCACTTGCAAAGCCTTCCAGAGCAAACCGTCTGGCGTTGCTGATCTCGGTCTGGGCACGCTTTCTCGCATTTTCCGCGTCTGCATAGGCCCTAAGAGATTCATCCCGAAGCCGCGCATTCTCGGCACGGAGCGCTTCCCACTCATCTGCCTCATCTTCTTCGCCCGAATCAACGGCAGAGCCGGTTTCGGCGTCCGACCCTGCGGAGTCATGTTCGTCTGTAGGCAAACCGTCCTTGCGAGAGAATTCTTCCAGGGTTTGGTCGCCTTCCGGGTTCTCATTCGCTTCCGATTCATGGGAAGAAGCAGTTGCCGAAGTCTCCGAGGCCGGGTTGTCGCTTGATTTTTCAGATTTACCAACAGTCATAGACAAAGTTTTCCTTTGCGGAAGTGGCACAAGTTGAATTATCGGTTAATCTGGGGGTCGAGGCGGGATTTTCAACCCCGCCCGGCCAGGTACCGGCTAAACAGACTCAGTGAAGTCCGCGCAGGGCACTGCCGAGCACGCGGGCCGTAACATCGACTACCGGGATGACCTCCTCATAGGCCATTCGCGTCGGCCCGATGACCCCGATGACTCCGATACACCGGCCTTCATCCTCATAAGGCGCGGTGACCACACTGCAGTCGGTCAGGGCACTGTATCCCGATTCCTCGCCGATAAAGATGCTGATGCCGCTAGCACCCATGCTTTTGTCCAACAAATTCAGCAGATCCTGTTTGGTCTTAAACGTATCAAAAATCTCGCGCAGCTTGCCCAACTGATCGAAGTCGGGGATGCCCAGCAACTTGGTCTCACCGCTGACCACGACGCCCTCCTCTGCGGGCTCCTCGTCAAGCAATTGACTCGCCATCTCGACAGCGGTACGCATCATACGGTTCATCTCGTCGCTGTCCCGCTGCATATCCAGCAGCAAGCGGTGGCGCACCTCCTGAAGCGTACGCCCAGCGTGACGGGAATTGAAAAAATTACCTGCTTCGACGAGCTCACTCGCTGACAAAGTCTTGTCGAGAAAGATTACACGGTTCTGGACGCGACCATCATCCGTCACCAGGATCGCGAGAACACGATCCTCGGAGAGCTCAAGGAACTCAACCTGACGGAGTTTTGCCTTGTCGGATCCCGGCAACATGATCACCCCCGCATACTGGGTGATGTCCGACAGCAGCTCTGAAGCAGACTCCAGCAGTTCGTCCGCATCTTTCGCGCCCGCCAAGGCGTCAACAATTTCCTTCGAACTGGACTTCACCGGGGTATGGACCTGCAACAGGCTATTAACAAAAACCCGGTAGCCCAGCTGAGTAGGTACGCGCCCCGCTGAGGTGTGAGGCGCGCGGATCAGTCCCAGATCCTCAAGGTCGGACATCACGTTCCGCACCGTTGCCGCGCTAAGGTCGAGACCCGATTCACGCGAGAGGGTTCGGGATCCCACGGGCTCCCCGTCGCTGACATAGCGGCGAATAAGGAATTTCAGCAGGTGCCGTGCCCGATCGTTGAGTTCCAGATGCTGCAGATTTTCAACCGGTTCTGTCACACGCTTGCTGCCAAGAAATGAAGGTAAAATGTCGCCGAAAGATTTTTGTATATCGTTGTAATCATACCACCGGATGATTCGACCGCAATCAGTTTACCTTGATGGGTTAACCCGCCTGACCGGCGGCGACCGGCTTAAAAAAACTATGATTTTTAAATCCATCGGCCTGTTCGGACGCTATCAAGACGCAGCGGTCAAAGCGACCCTGAACAACATCCGGGAGCACCTCGAGCAACGGGGCTGCACCGTATTGCTGGGCGATACCACACATCAGGAGATACAAGGACTTCGCATTGGCGAAAGCGGCCAATCGCTCGCCGAGGCAATTGATCTTGGTGTGGTGGTGGGCGGCGACGGCACGATGCTCCATGTGGCGAGCGCACTGGCTCAGGTCGACCTTCCTGTGATTGGTATCAATATGGGTCGGCTGGGTTTTCTTACAGATATTCCTGCAGACCGTTTTGCGGCCGATATCGATCTCATGCTGTCTGGCGACTTCGAGATTGAAGAACGAATGATGATCAAGGCGGGGTTCGTGCGCCAGGGCGAACTCCAGGACGAGCGGCTAGCGCTGAATGATGTCGTCCTGTCCAAAGGGGCAACGGGCAAGATGATCGAGTTCGACACTCGCGTACTCGGAGAGACTATCGGCCGGACCCGGGGCGACGGCGTCATCGTGGCAACGCCCACCGGATCCACAGCCTATGCTCTGTCTGCTGGCGGTCCTATCCTCCATCCGCTGCTTCCGGCTATCGTATTAACGCCGATCTGTCCCCATACGCTCGGTCAACGACCGATTGTCCTCGATGGACATTCGGAGATTGAAATCGAATTTGTCGAATCGGATAACGAACGGGGTTACATTTTTATCGATGGCCTGGATTTTGCAGAGGTCCAGCCAGGAGAGGTCCTCAGGATTACCCCTGCCGACCGTTGTGCCCGGCTGATCCGAATAAAGGGTCACAGCCATTACAAGGCGCTGCATTCCAAGCTGGGCTGGGGCTGATCCGGCATCAGACAATGATCAACTGGATCGATGTCCGTGATTTCGTTGTCATCAAACATGTCCAGATTTCCTTCGACCCCGGCTTTACGGTAATCACCGGAGAGACCGGCGCAGGGAAATCGGTCGTCGTTGATGCATTGGCGATGCTGCTCGGAGGGCGCGCATCGGGGGACCTGGTCCGCGGCGGTTCGGAATACGCAGAGATTCAGGCTGACTTTGACGTCAGCGAGCTGGCATCGGCGCGCGACTGGCTTACCCAAATGGAGCTGTCGGGGGAAGATGGCGAGTGCACGTTGCGACGGCTGGTCTACCCCGAGAAAGCCTCCCGCGGATTTATCAATGGCCGTCCTGTCGCGATCCAGTCTCTGCGTGAAATCGGTGCCTTGCTCACGGACATTCATGGCCAACATGAACATCACCGACTCCTGCAGCGAGAAGTCCAGCGTGCCGTCCTTGATGACAGTGCAGACATTCGGGAGAACGTCGAGGCACTGGCCGAGTCAGCCTCGCAAATCTCTCAACTGACCGCGGAACTCGATAGAGCCCAATCTGGCCTGGATACCCACCGCGAGCGTGAAGCCCTGCTGCGCCATCAGGTTGATGACTTGAATGCGCTTGGGCCCGACCCTGAAGAATATATGGAGATTGGCCAAAAACATGCCCGCCTTTCCCATACACAAGAGCTCGCCCAAGGAACGTGGCAACTGCTTCAGGAGCTTGACCAGGCGGAAACGGCGTCTGCCTCTTCGGTTCTGACCAGAGCCGCCGGACGACTGAACGACCTAGCCACCTTTGATACTCGGCTTTCCGAGCTAGCCGACCAGGTCGACGGTCTTGGCGCGCAACTCGCTGAAGTCGTCGCAGCACTGCAAGGGTACAGCGACGATTACGCCGTAGAGCCTGATGAACTCGAGCGGATCAATCAGCGCCTCGGCGCGCTGCACGATGCCGGGCGCAAATACCGTGTTCCTCCAGAGGCGCTCAAAGCGCTGCTGGATGAGATGTCCCAGGAACTCAACGCCCTGACAGCCACAGTCAATGACCCACAGTCGCTCGAAGCGGAACTCGATAAAGCGCGGCGCATCTATGACAAGCAGGCTAGATTGATTTCTAAGGCGCGTCAAAAAGCAGCGCAACACCTCGAGAAAAAGCTCAATGACCAGCTGCCTTCTTTGGGACTTGCCGCTTCGGTCTTCCGCATCACGTTGCGCGAAGAAGACGCCGGTGAACGCCGCCCATGGGGTCTTGAGAACGTGCATTTTGAGCTGCAGTCGGGCCCCGACCTTCCCTTCGTACCCCTTGAGCGGGCAGCATCCGGAGGAGAACTCTCCCGCGTCAGCCTGGCCATTCAACTGACCGTCGCCCAAGCAACTCCGGCGTCTTCGTGCGTCTATGATGAGGTGGATGTCGGCATCGGCGGCCGGGTCGCCGATATTGTCGGTCAGAAACTGCGGGCGCTCGCACAAAACCGGCAGATTCTGTGCATCACCCATCTTCCCCAAGTCGCTGCACAGGGACAGCATCATCTTCGCGTCACAAAACTCTCTGGAGATGCGACGCAGGTAGAATTGGACACCCTCGATTCGACCGGCCGCACTGAGGAACTGGCAAGAATGCTGGGGGGTGTCGAGATTACCGCCAAAACTCGTGCCCACGCAGAAGAATTACTTTCCCGAACCGTGACATGACCGCTTTGATTCGCCCTGCGACAACATCAGACGTCTCGTCCATCCACTCGCTGCTCCAGGATTACGCCGAGGATGGACGATTGCTCGAACGCTCGTCTGACGAGATCAATGAACGTCTCCGGGGATTCTTGGTTGCTGAAGCCGATGGAGAGGTCTGCGGCTGTGGGTCACTTGAAATATTTACTCGGGAACTGGGGGAAGTGCGCAGCCTCGCGGTCCATCCCAGTCATCACGGACAGGGTCTTGGCCAGCAAATGGTGGATGGCATCGAGCAGATGGCCCGGGAACTCGGACTAACCCGGATGATCGCCCTGACTTACGTGCCGGGCTTTTTTCGCAAGTTGGGTTATCAGATTGTTTCGATGGAAAGCCTTCCTGAGAAAGTGTTTGGGGTCTGCGCTACCTGTCCCAAGTTTGATCATTGCGATGAAATCGCAATGCAAAAATCACTTACAGATGCCTGACCACCTCATGGAAATTTTTCATCCGGTATGATGCGGCCCATGAGTATCATCGTTTCCCTGCCAAGAGTCCTGCTCTGCTTCTTTATCGGAGCCTCACTGCTGGCGTCCAGCGGCTGCGTACGCAGTTATCGGGTAGAAATTCAACAGGGTAACGTAATCAGTGCAGAACAAATCGAGAAGATTACTCCGGGGACACCACGCAACGAAGTGCGTTTCATTCTGGGTACGCCGCTTATCGAGGATCCGTTCCATGCGCAACGATGGGACTACTTCTACAGTCTCGATCCCGCCAAAGGAGAGCCCGTAACCCAGTATCGACTCAGTATCTGGTTTGAAAATGATCAGGTAGTGAGAAAAGTTGTGGAGGGCGCCGGCCTGCCTGGAGCCATTGAGCCTGATCTTGAGGAGGACAGTCCTGGCTTTTTCTCAAATCTGTGGGACAAGATTACGCCTTCGGACGACTGACCCGTCTCCTCTCTGCCCGAAGTCGGCGCGCGTCGGTTGGGCTCAGTTTTAGCGGTCGATAAATCTCAACCCGATCGCCATCGGCAAGCGGCGTGCCGAGCTCCACCCGACGGGAAAACATGCCAAGCGGTGCGCTCTCGATATCAATATCCGGGAAGGCTTCCAAAACACCGGACTGTGCAAGTGCATCGCGGACCCGTGAGCCGGGGGGCAGTTCCAGCGCCTCTTGGAACAGCTCCTGAGGCAGCGCGTAGACCACCGTCACATTAAGCAAACTCGCGTTCTCCATACAGCGCCTTTGCGCGATCCACGAATGCGTCAATGAGTTCCGCGCAGATGCGGCTGAAGATCGGACCCAGCATCTTGTTGCCAAGCGGCCCCGACAGGGAAAAGTCCACTTCCAGCGTCACCTCGCATGCCAATGCATCCAGCACCTTGAAATGCCACATGCCCTCAAGCGTGTCAAAGGCCACCCCTTCTTCCAGGGTCATGCCGATCCGGGCATCAGGATCGATCCGGTTGCGGGTGGTAAACGAGGTGCTCCAGCCCTTGTAGCTGATATCGACCCGCGCAAGGAGCGTGTCTTCTGTGGACTCCAGGACCTCAGATGCACTGCACCAGGGCAGAAACTCGTGATACCGGTCCACCTCGCCGGCCAGTGCGAACATCTCATGGGCACTGTAGGGAACGATCAGGGAGCGCTGAACTTTGGCCACGGACTATTTGGGATCAGTCAAAACACTAATTATAGAACCCGCTCGAACACCAGATGGCGCACAAGCCCTTAGAATGCGAAGAACGCTCAAAAGCACTTCTAAACCGCAACCAACTCCGATGTCCGCGAACAAGGCCAAGTCAGACAACAGTATCGCCCGCAACAAGAAAGCGTGGCATGACTACTTTATCGAAGAGGAATTCGAGGCGGGTCTTGTGCTCCATGGATGGGAAGTCAAGAGCCTGCGGGAGGGCCGCGCACAACTCAAGGAAAGCTATGTGATCATCCGCGCGGGCGAACTGTATCTTTTTGGGGCCCACTTTTCTCCCTTGCCAGCGGCTTCCAGTCACATCTCTCCTGACCCCACACGTACCCGCAAACTGCTGCTGAACGCGAATGAAATCAGCAAGCTGATCGGGGGCGTCGAGCGAAAGGGCTACACCCTGGTGCCGTTATCGCTTTATTGGAAAAAAGGCCGGGCAAAACTCAAGATCGCCCTCGCCAAGGGGAAGAAGCAGCACGACAAGCGCGCCAGCATCCGCCAGCGCGAGTGGGACCGTGACCAGCATCGTCTGATGAAGCTGAACCGATAATCACAAACGCCTTATCTGACTGATTTTCCGAAGAAAGTATCTCTGGATTACGATATAATTGCCGTCGGCAATCATCGATCAAGAAACGGGGGCGACCTGGTTTCGACGTGGATTACAAAGCCATCGGAGCATGTCGAGGTGCAGATCTCCTCGTAAATCCAACTGCAAACTATTAGTTGCCAACGACGACAACTACGCCCTGGCGGCTTAAGCCCCGCTAGTCTCTCCCCCGGCTCGCCCATGGGCTGGGATAAGAGGGATCAAATCACATGGGCTCGCGTGACGGGGTGCTCGTGACCCGCCGCGCCAAACTTAAGCGGGCTCGCCGTCCGTCACCCTGTCTGTCGGGGGACGTCCGGTCAAACTGTTGACAGACTAAACATGTAGTCGCCGGTGTGTGGCGGATTTACGGACGCGGGTTCGATTCCCGCCGCCTCCACCACTTTCTTCGACTTAGTTAAGATAAAGGAGGCCAATGCAGCAAAAACTTAACTTTCTTGGAAAAATACAAGATAAATCTCTTCTTCGAGGTGTTTTTGTTACGGTCGTAATTGCTATCGCTGGTAAATTTTTAGCTGACCATTATTCTGCTCCAGCCCCACTTTTTGCACTCATGTTCGGTCTGGGCGTTAATTTTCTCGGATCAAACGAGAAATGTGTTGAAGGGATATCATTTTGTGAGAGGAATGTTCTTAAATTTGGTGTTGTCTTGCTAGGCTTCAATCTTGCGTCGATCAAGCCATCCATACTACGTCCAGAGTCATTGTTCATCGTTATATTAATTACGATTTCAACAATAGTCTTCGGTCTAGTTGTTAGTTTTATACTAAAAAAGACAAGGTCGTTCGGGATACTATCGGGCGGAGCTGTGGCTATTTGTGGCGTCTCAGCTGCCGTGGCAATCTCATCGCTACTCCCGGAAAGCAGGTCGAAGAATGCAGAACTGCGGATCGTTATTATTGGAGTTACGCTGCTATCCACTCTTGCAATGGTGGTCTATCCAATTGCGTTCTCCAGCTTTGGCTTATCTGATTTTGAAGTAGGATTTCTCTTAGGAGTAAGTATTCATGACGTAGCGCAGGTAATTGGTGCTGGCTATTCGGTAAGTGATCAAGCAGGTTTGACGGCACTTATCATTAAGATGATAAGAGTCTCATTGTTACCAGTTGTGCTCTTGATACTGTTCTTTACGTCGGGGAGTCAGGCCAGGCCAATAAGGTTCAGAACAGTGCAATTCCCGTTTTTTATCCTGGGTTTTGTTGTCTGCGCGATTATCGCGCAGACAGGAGTGTTACCTTCTTATGTCTATGGGTGGCTAATCAATACGTCGACGTGGTTCATCCTCATAGCGATCACGGCAATCGGGATAAAAACAGACATTTCTAGTATCGTCCACATGAGTGCAGGACTTGGTATAGCATTAATCCTAATTACTTTATTCATCGTCTTGGCAGGTGTTTTTGCTATCCCCTTAATAGTCGGTTAGCGAAGTTGAGATATAGTCTTCTGGCCGATTAACCGCGGATAACTTCTACCCCCCGGTTGATTGGCGGCATTTGCGACTTCGTGCTACCACTAAACCCATAGGCACTTTCTTCAGCTCAGGTCAATTTGGTAATGCTTAAGATGCAAAATAGAGACGACTTCTAAGGCCTTAGCGTTAGTTGCGGTAAGCTTAACTTTTGGAGCACAACCCGCCAAACGTGCTTCATCCCACCTTGCTGCACATAAACACCAAGGGTCTCCCTCCTTAAGGCCTTTGAATTGAAATTCGGGTCGCGGCGTCATTAGGTCATTTCCCTGGCTTTTAGAAAACTCCAAGAATTTAAGATCAACAATTGCACAAACTGTATGAGACCCTGCGTCGTTACTACAGGTGCGGCAAAGTCCATCTCTAAAATATCCTGTTATTGGATCTAATCCACAAATCTGTAGCTCTGTTCCAAGAACGTTTAGTTGATGCTCCGACATTTCGAAAGTCTCAACATGAAATTTGTTTGTTGCAACTCTAATCTAGTACCCCACTTACAACTATTGCAAGCGTTTGTTGGTTTTGTTCGGCCCTGAACCCACCCCATACTCTCGGGTCATATATAACCGCCGTTGGATCTAATGCGGGACATGGGTAGCTGAACCCACCCCATATATTCGGGTCGGATACAACATATCGCGGGGATCGTCACTCCGCCCCCGCAGTGTAACCAACCAAGGTTTACCTGCAGATATGCTCTCAGAGCGAATGGAGGGTGATGTATCCGGGACTATGGGGTTGCGGAATGGTGTCACTGGGTTGAGGCTATACCCCACATGCACCACCTTTTTTGTTACCACTCCCCTGCCCGTCCGGGTTACAGCCAGTAACAGCGGAGGGGGTGCTGAAACTGTGCTGAAACTGTGCTGATTTGTGACGACTCAGGACTAATCGGGAAACTTTGCGTGGAGTTGATGCCTGATTTTTAAAGGTTTTTCTGAACGTCCTGATTAGCCCTTAGCCTTCACACGGCAGGGGTGGCTGGTTCAATCTTTGTTATATCGAGATTCACGAGTGCACCCAACCGTGTGAAGCAAAAGACACGAACAGGAACAGGTTTTCATACTCCGAATGGCTCAGACCATTCGGGAAGGATGCGGATCATCCCCAAATAATGCCCCTACTGCTGAAGGGAATCTAATGCGTGTGGAGCCTAACTACTCCAAGGTTTTAGAAATCTGAGCCATGACTTCAGCGGCTCTAGCGATCTATTTGTTGACCTTCTGTAGCCGTTCCATCTCTGACGCATTCACACTATTCTTTGTTCTCTTCAGTTGGTGGTCGAATAAAGGGACTCATTTCGTTATCCATCTGAGCGTCGGGAGGGATCAGTAAGTCCGTGTCTGAACCTCCCAATCCTCTCCCCAATTCCTCCATCACCTTAGCCGCTGCTGCAATCTCCCCATTAGCGTGATGGAGTCGCGCATTTTCATCTAACACTTGGTTCATATAATCTCTCATAGTCGCGACAGCCTGCTCCAGAGAATGAATGTAACCAGACGCCAGTACCCTCAACTGGCGCAGGGACTCTGTAGAGTCTTTCCCAGCGTGCCAACTGTCGCCCACGCGCTCTACTTCATCGAGCAGAGTGTTGGTCTTGTCTACCAGGGCGTCATGGTTGAAGTCCTCTTCCTTCATTGGATTCACCAATTCATTTCTAGCGAGCAAAAGACAATCGTGAAGAAAATCAGTTTGTTCCGGTACTCCGATAGAAATCCTGCCTTAGTCATACCACTTGTAATGGTTCCCATGCGATTTCACATTCACCCGAATCAGTCGCAATAAAAGCTGAATCTCCAGTAATCGTAATCGAGACGTCCATAGTACGTTCGACCAGTGCAGTGAACGCTTTTACACTTTGCGAATCAAAACGAAAGATAGATACTTTTAGCATCGAAAACTTGGATCGTCCCTGTTCCCACCACACATCTGATTTTGAATTAAAACTATATACTTTAACCTCGCTCGCCTGCCGACTTGCCTTTTTTATCCGATCAGGTGACGGTTCACCTACGTCAATCCACAAAGACGTTTGTTCGTCTAGGGTTCGTATCCAAATATCAGGTTCTTCTACCGCACTGAGACCTTTTGTAAACACTAATCCAGCTTGCGCGTTGATACTAAATGCAAGCAACTTTGCCACCATCCGATCCAGACTCTCAGATGGATGTTGTGCAATAGTCAAATTAAGCGCGTCGTAATAGTTTCGCTCCAGATCTGACAACGCGATTCTAAATTTATATATGGTAGATTTTTGTGCCACTAGATATTTAGTCTAATTTTCAAAACTGCATCGACTCGTACGCAATCAACTATTCTTTAAGCGCTGAAATGTGCTCCCCGTAGAACTTTTGCTTACTCGCTGTAGACCGTTCCCCACTGAAGTTGACCGTGCTGCCAAGAGCCAACGTGCTTGTCTCCATTGGCGAATGTAAGAGTGCCTTGGCCGTGCATCTTGCCGTCTCTCCACCTGCCAATGTAGACATTGCCATTTTCCCATCTTAGGGTGCCTTGGCCATTAAAATTGCCATCCCTGAAATCACCGACGTACAACGCCCTGGTGTAGGTCGGCCAATGATGCCTCGGACATTCAGTCCAAGTCTTATCGAGAGTCCTGGCGCGGATAAAGGAGTCACAGTAATAGGAGTCCGCCATCACTGGGCCGCTCAGCATCAAAAACAACAGAATCAGGACGCATTTCATCACCTCGTAAACCCTGGCTTGGTAAGGTAAGTGCCAAGAAAACGTGCCATTTCCACCCTCTCTTTAACTGTCATCCCAGAGACCTGGAACGAACGAACGTCCAGGTCAATTCCGCCCTCTGGATATACCCAAACATCCACCGCAAGATAAGGCGGTTTACTGAACATAATCGTGAACACAATTCCCCCGAACATGATCTCTTGAGTTGAGAGAATGGCGAAGCGTCCATTTACATGGTCTATCGAGTGCTCTCTGATCGTAGTTCCCTTATCAACATCTTCTGCCTCACAGGGATACTGATCGTAAGGCGGCATGGGTCCCTGAGAAAGACATAGATCAAGGTATCGCCGAATCTCTAAAACTTCGGGTGAATTGACGCTTTCTAAATATTCACTTTCCTGATCTTCAGTTAGAGAAATAGTCTTTTTTGGCAAAGAGGAGGATAAAGACTCTGAAGAAGAAGCAATTGAGGCCGAAGGCAGAGTTATGACCAGGACTATTGATAGCCAGTGAAAAAGGAAATTCGAAGATTTTCTCTGACTACCGTCTTCTAGCATTAAGAGATTATTGCCCAGAGGAATGTCGACAGTCTGTAATGAAAATGGCAGTTATCCGGTATTTCGGTTTCAGCGATTACCCATCAAATGCTGGTAGGTATTTTTCCCCTCCGCTGTGTGAGGGGGATATATCTATAGATTTGAAGACAGAAAGGGTGTTGGTACCCAAGTTGGAGCCAATGAGATAGCGCGCGGGCGGGCCAAAATATAACCTCAGACCTACTTCCACCAACAGCGTTCGGTCTAATCCACTGGCGTCCATACTGGATCATCCAAATCCGACGTTAATGACGGTAGCATTGACGGTAACTTTTTGAGCAGCTTTAGCCTTTCATATACAATTCAAGCAGTTATAAATTAAGACGGCTTCCGCCGCCTCCACCAATTTCCTGACCTCATTCAACATCAAACGGTCAGGAGGGTTTTCGCGCACGCAGCAGCGTCGGCCGATGTTCTCCACTGTCCAGTACGACAATCATCTTTTCCCACACGTCGATGGCCCGGTTCAGATAATCCTCCCCCACCTGCTCAAGCAATCCGGCATACAGGGAACCGGCCAGATTGTCGCGCTCTATCCGGGCCTGGTTCCTGTACCAGGCATTTCGCTCGATGATCTCAATATCCACAAACCCGGCCGCTTCCAGAGCCGTTTGATAAACCTGCGCTGAAGCAAGTTCAAAGTCCAGCCCCTCCGCTTCTATATAGGCCTGCATTTGCGGTGAAGGCTCGCCTTCGTAACCGCACAACCAATCACTTGCAAGAAACCAGCCACCCGGAGAGAGCATCGTATGGATGTCTTTGGCCAATCGGGATTTGTCGGCAATATGGATAATGGAATCCTTGCTGAAGACAACGTCAAAACTGCCCAGATCAAAAGGCAACGGGCCGGGCGCCACCTGCTTGAAGTCACAAATGGCCGAGACGTCGTTCTTTTTGGCAAGTGACGCAGACAGGGAGATCAGATTTTCTTCAATATCGATTCCGGTGACGCTTCGGGGGTGGCGGGTCAGGGCGATGTGAACAGCCGCGCCGCCGATACCACAACCGATATCCAGCACACGGGCCTCCCTCAAATCTTTGTCACCGAGTACCCGGTCAATTTCCTCCGTTCCGCCAGGCGACATGAAGCCCTCTCCCCATACCGCTTCCAGCAGCGAGATCATGTCCTGGTCGTATTCGAGTTCTTCGGGGGTTTCCATATCTTTCTCCTCTTTCGGTCTCCCAAGAGCGGTGCTTTGCTCTTGTGTCTTTCATCTTGCTTCTTGTTACCCGCCTCTTGTTGTCCCGCTACTGCATTCCTGATCTTTGTCGTCAATGCTGAAGTGAGTATCGGGTTCTGTTGAAGGGCACTCCATCGGGGTCAATCTCGGCATCGAACTCCCGGGCATAGCGATGACCCTCATAAACCGCGGCTGCAATGATAGAGGGGCCAAAGCAGTCACCGATACGCCACACCGAGATTTTCCCCTTAAGCGCATCGAAAAGTTCATCTCGTGGCAGTCGTGCCGTCACCGAGACGACGCTGCCTTCGCGCTCGCGGGTATCACCGGTCAGCGTATTAGCCAGTCGCAGCCCCCCTGCCTCGACAGCGCTTAACTCATGCCTTGTCAGGATCTCGACCCCCATATTCAGCAGTCGCTTTTCAATGTGGCGCTGTTCCAGGGTGTATTCGGTCCAACTCGCCACACACATCCCCGGCGTGGCCAGCGTGACCCGGTAACCTTCACTCGCCAACTGTTCGGCGATGACCGAGGCCATGTAGTAGTGATCATCATCGTAAACCGTGACCGCACTGCCCGGTTGATGAGGACGTTTGCCATCCATGATGTCGTCCGGGGTCAACGCCTCACAGCCCGGGACGGGAAACCGGATGCTCCGACCCACGCCGTCATTGCGCCACAACGCACCGGTCGCCAGTGCCACCGCATCTGCACCAAATTCCTGGACCTGTCCCGCGTCCATTTCGCTCTCAAGGTAAATTCTGACGTTGGACAGACGCTCGATCTGACCAAGACGATAGTCGCGCACTCTTGCCCACTCGTTCAGGCCGGGCAACCGGCTTTCACGGCTCACCCGGCCTCCGGCCTCGATCCTGGCTTCAGCGAGTATGACGTCATAGCCGCGCTTACCCAATCCAAGCGCTGCCTCAAGGCCCGCAGGACCCGCACCGATAATGAGAACCGTTGAATCGGATTCCTTGGGCGAAATCGTTTCGGGATGCCATCCCCTGCGCCACTCCTCGCCCATGGTGGGATTCTGTGTACACCGACTGGGCGCCGAAAGATTGTTCCAGGCGGCACACACATTGCATCCAATACATTCTCGGATATCTTCCGGCCGCCCTGCTTTGATCTTGGCGGGCAAAAAAGGATCAGCAATCGACGGACGGGCCGCACCGATCATGTCGACCACACCACGACGGATGGCCGACACCATCGTGTCGGGGGAGGTATAACGTCCCACGGCAGCGACAGGCTTGCTGGTGACCGACTTGACGAAGGAAATGTATTCCTCCTGATAGCCCTCTTGCGCAAAGCGCGACGTCATGGAGTCATTTTCCCAATCACTCACGTTGACATCCCACATATCGGGCAATTCGGCCAGCATCTCGATGGCTTCCTTGCCCTCACTGGCCCATTCCAGTCCGTCTGCCCCCATCATTTCATCAACAGCAAACCGTGCCACCACGCCCATGGCGTCGCCCACCGCCTCTTTCGTCTCCTCGATGAGTTCACGATAAAGACGCAGCCGATTCTCCAAAGAACCGCCATACTCATCGGAGCGCTGATTGCTTTGCCGGGAAAGAAAATGGCTCGGCACAGTGCCGTCGTGCCCTGCGTAAACCACGACGATGTCGAAACCGGCCCGACGGGCCCGAAGGGCTGCCTTGCGGTGCCAACGACGGTAATTGCGAATATCGTCTCGGCTCATCGCGCGTGCCTGGATCGGATGCTGATGCCATGTGACCGGGCGATGTTCGGGACCAATCGGCACTTCCCGCGAGTAAAGACAGCCGCTGTCCTGCCCGTTGTGGACAAGTTCGATCCCTGCAAGCGCGCCGTGCTCATGTACCGCATCTACCATTGCCGTGAGGTAAGGCAGATCGCCATCATCCCACATGCTGGTTTCCGTAAAAGGCTGCACGTCACCCGTTGGATGAAAATCACATTGCTCTGTGGTGACGATTCCCCAGCCGCCTTCGGCCTTCATGCCACGCATGCTGATCATGCTGTCGGGGAACATCCGCCCCATGCCGTTGCAGTGGGGAACCTGGTAGAACCGGTTTGGCGCTGTCACCGGACCGATTGATACGGTGTCAAAGAGAACGTCGTAACGGGGGTCGCGCTTCACACTCATCGTCTTGCTGACTCAGTTATCCGCCTGATTATCTTCCTGAGAGGCATAGGCCTTCGCAAGTCCGACGTTCTCATCACAGCGCGTTCGCGGCAGACCGTCATCAAAGTTGACCCAGGAAAGTTGCCCCTCCACACCGAAGTGCCAGTCCGGCGACCTGATCTCAGGCTCATCCAGCGAGCCGACTGATATCCAGACCGTCTCGGGATTTGCCGTCGGGGGGTCCTCAATCGGAACCAGATAACGAAATAAAAGCGGACTGCCACAACTTGGACAGAAGCTTCGCTCCATGATGGAGGAGGATTGATACCGGAGCGGCTCGTTTTTCGTAAAACTAAGATCGGTCAGTGCAAAAGCGACAGCCGAATGAAAAGCACTGCCGGACCATCTTTGGCAATGACGGCAATGACAGGTGCCCATATCAATGGGAGGCCCGTTCAACTCGTAACGCACCGCTCCACAAAGACAACCCCCGGTGATAACGGTTTCAGTCACTAGAGAGTTCACACCTCCCGCCGCGGGCGTCCTGGACCTAGTTTAAATCGGAGATTCAGCGGTAAACATCCGGCACCTGATCTTGCGAATCGAAAGTTACCTCAAGATCTTTCAACAGGCCGTCAGTGATACCGTATATCCAGCCATGCACCTGCAGAGACTGGCCTCGACTCCATGCGTCCTGCACGGTGCTAGTGTGGCATACATTATTGACCTGTTCGATTACATTAAGCTCGCACAGGCGATCGATTCGAGTTCTCTGATCTTTACAGTCAGAGAACCTCGATAAATTCCGGTGGTAGAGATCTTTGATGTGCCGCAGCCAATTATCGATTAGGCCGCTGGGACGTTGACTGATTGCTGTTTCAACTCCACCACAACCGTAATGACCGCAAACGATAATATGCTTAACCTGAAGTACATCCACCGCATACTGAATAACGGAAAGACAGTTTAGATCGGTATGAATTACCAGATTGGCAACGTTACGATGCACAAACACTTCACCAGGAAGGAGGCCCGTAATCTGATTCGCGGGCACTCGACTATCCGAACACCCTATCCAAAGAAAATCAGGATTTTGCTGTCGCGATAGTGTCTCGAAGAACTGTGGGTTGTCCTTCGTGATAGCGGCTGCCCAGCGACGGTTATTTTCAAAGAGTTTTTTCATGGCATGGGATTTTATCGTTCTTTGCCAACGCCGGCTGACGTCCCGGCCATAAACGCGTTGGCGAAGCAGGCTAATCTCAGGGCGACAATGTCTCGCCTTCGATCATTTCCTGATATAGATTAAGTATCCCATTTGTGAGGTCTTAGGCGGGGGAAAAGCCGACATGACAACTCAGATGATCGATTCAGATACTCTAGCCCGTATCAGCCAGGGATATGACAAGGTCGCATCGCGCTCACATTCGCTGCATGCCGACTGTTACCAGCATCAGCGTTTTCTTGATCTCGAGCGCCAGCAGATTTTCCATAAAAGCTGGCAGTTTTTCTGTCATGAGGAAAAACTGGCTCAGCCCGGAAGTTATGTTGCCGCCGAGATCCAAGGACAAAGCATCTTCGCATGCAGAGACAAAAGCGGCGAACTGCGAGCGTTCTACAACGTCTGCAAGCACCGAGGTCATCAACTGCTTCAGGGCAGCGGTCAGACAAAAGTCATTACCTGCCCCTATCACGCCTGGGTCTACGGCCTGGACGGCCGCCTCTCCCGCGCCCGGCGTTCGGAGCTCATTGAAAACTTCGATACTGAAAAAATCTGTCTGGACGCGGTAAGGGTTGAGGTCTTCTGCCATCTCGTTTTCGTCAACCTCGATACGACAGCCCCGGCACTGGCCGATGAGAGCGCATCCCTGTCAGACGAGATCCTGTCGTATGCGCCTGATCTTGCCAACCTGACACATGCCCACACCCTGACCTACCGCATTCAGGCCAACTGGAAAGCCGTGGTCGACAACTTTCTCGAGTGTTACCACTGTCCAGTAGCGCACCGGGATTTCTGTACGCTCGTTGAGATGGGCACGTACAAAGTCAAAACTCACGGGATCTACTCAAGTCATATGGCCAAGGCAGGGCGCGGTGACAACCAGGCCTACGGCGTTGAGAGCGCCAGCGTCACTGACCACGCAGTGTGGTATCTGTGGCCAAACACAACGCTCATGCGCTACCCGGGAAGGGGCAACTTCATGGTCTGGCGCTTTTACCCCGACGGACCCGAGCAGACCTATGAGGTATTCGACTTTTTCTTCGAAACCGATACTCCTAATGAATCGGAGCTGGAGGCTATCAGGTTCATCGATGAAGTTTTACAGCCTGAGGACATCGGGCTGGTAGAGAGTGTTCAGCGAGGTATGCAGACTCCTGCTTTCCAACAGGGACGTTATCTTGTTGATCCCGAGGGCAGCGGCATGAGCGAACATGCCGTTCACCATTTCCATGGGCTGGTGTTGGATGCCTATCGGAAAGCGGTACACCCATGAGTGCCGTCCCCCCAAATTATCTCAAGGGCCGGATCGCCGTGGTCACCGGCGGTTGTGGCGGCATTGGAAGAGCCATCTGTCGGCGCTTTCATGCCGAAGGCGCGGTGGTCTACGCAACGGATGTTGCTTCTCTTGATTTCTCCGAATCCAATATTCATGTACTGCATCATGATGTGGGTTCAGAGGAGGATGCCAAAGCGGTGATGGCGCACGTTGCGGCTGAACATGGCCGACTCGATATTCTCGTGAATGCGGCGGGGATCGAAATTGAAAAAACCATAGAAGAGACGACGCTTGACGAGTGGAACCAGAGCTTTTCCGTCAACGTCAGCGGCACTTTTCTCACCAGCAAACATGCGCTGCCGCTAATGCGCAAAGCCGACGCAGGCTCCATCATCAACTTTGGCTCCTATGACGGCTTTATCGCAGATCCCTCTCTTGCGGTGTACTGCGCGACCAAGGGTGCTGTGCATGCCCTGACCCGCGCGATGGCCTGCGATCACGGGCCCGAGGGCATCCGGGTGAATGCGGTATGCCCCGGTTATGTCAACACACCGATGCTTCAGAGCTTCTTTGGCGAGTCAGGCAATATCGAGTCTCTCAAACAGGCCGTACGAGACGTTCATCCCATCCGAAATTATGGCGAACCAGAGGACATTGCCAACCTGGTGAACTGGCTCGCAGGCGACGAGGCACGATATGCTTCTGGTCAACTGTGGATTATCGACGGTGGACTGTCTGCCCAAGTGCAGCAGATGCGCCTGTAATCTGAAACACCATAGCGAAACGAGCACAAAAATTGAGTCAACCGGTCATCATCACCTGCGCCGTCACCGGCAGCATCCATACCCCGACGATGTCGCCGCATCTGCCAATCACGCCGGCCGAGATTGCCGACGCGGCCATTGGCGCAGCCGAGGCGGGCGCCGCCGTCATTCACCTGCACGCACGACATCCTGAAAACGGCCGGCCCGACTATCGGCCCGAAACCTTTCTGGAATTTCTGCCCAGGATCAAAAAAGAGTGCGATGCGGTAATCAATATCTCGACCGGCGGCGGTATGGGGATGACCATTGAGGAACGTCTTGCGGCGGCCCTTACGGCGAGCCCAGAGATGGCGTCTCTCAATATGGGCTCGATGAACTTCGGTATTTTTCCGCTCGCTGAAAAATACTCGGAGTGGAAACATGACTGGGAGCAGGATTTTTTGGCGTCGACCAAAGACTTCATCTTTCCCAACACCTTCAAGACCATCGAGTACGCTCTTCGGGAGCTTGGGGACGGCCACGGCACCCGTTTTGAGTTTGAGTGCTATGACTTAGGCCATCTTTACAACCTCGCCCATGTTGTCGATAAAGGCTTTGTGAAGCCCCCCTTTTTTATCCAGTTGATCTTCGGAATTCTGGGCGGCGCCGGAGCGGATCCCGATCACCTTATCCATATGCACAACACCGCATTCAAACTCTTTGGCGAGGACTTTGAGTGGTCGGTGCTGGCAGCGGGGCGCCACCAGATGCCGTTTGCAACCCAGGCGAGCCTGCGCGGCGGTAATGTCCGGGTGGGTCTTGAAGACAGTCTCTACATCGGCAAACGTCAACTCGCGACATCGAACGCACAGCAGGTCGAAAAGGTTCGTGGGATTATTGAATCATTAGGTATGACGGCGGCAACACCCGACGAAGCCCGCGACCGACTCGCCCTGAAAGGTGCTGACAGGGTAGAGTTCTAGCCGATGATTGTGAACGTTACCCTGCTACCACAAAGATTCTTGCCGAGCGGCTTTTGCACTCTGCTGGAGCATGACGCATGAGTCGGCTTGACGGTCGGGCGGCGCTCGTCACCGGTGGACGCCAGGGGATCGGGCGCGCCATCGTCGACGCTTTTGTTGCTGAGGGAGCAGACGTCGCCACCTGTGGGCGCGGAAAGCGGCCTCAGGATCTGCCGCCGACCCTGGGTTGGCGCCAGACTGACGTTTCCTCGGCAGATGACATTGAAGATCTGCGCATCGAGATGCTGGACCGCTTTGGCGGACTGGATATTCTGGTGAATAACGCCGGTATCCAGATTGAGAAGACCCTTCTCGATACCAGCGATGACGATTGGGATGCGCTGATGGGAGTGAACGCCAAAGGCGTATTCATGGCGTGTCGCGCAATGATCCCCCTCATGAAACGCGGCGGCGTCATCATCAACATCGGCTCAATCTCGGGCAACGTGGCCGACCCCGGTATTGCGCTCTATAACGCCTCCAAGGCCTTCGTTCACGGACTCACCCGCTCGATCGCTGTTGATCATGGTCCCAAGATCCGCTGCAACGCGATCTGCCCGGGCTGGATTATGACCGGCATGGCGGACGCCGCCTTCGCGGTTGCTGATGATCCCGATACGGCAAAGGCCGATGCGCTTGCCCGACATCCAGCAGGCCGGTTTGGCCAGCCCAAGGACATCGCGGCCCTGGCAGTCTGGTTGGCCTCAGACGAGTCAGCCTTTACCACGGGACAGTGCTTTACTGTAGATGGCGGCATGACCTCTGCGTCGCCACTGAATCCAGGGCTCTTCTGACTTAAAGGCGACATCCGCCGTTGCCGGTGGACTCTAACTCCTGATCTGCTCCCCCCGGAACAATGATGTGACTTAAGATTGTTCCCCTCGGTGAGCGAAACTGCTTGAGGGAATACAGGGACTTATGAAATCACATGCTCAGGTCGTCGTCATCGGCGGCGGCGTCGTCGGTGTATCCATCCTCTACCACCTGACCAAGGCCGGTTGGCATGATGTGGTCCTGATCGAACGATCGGAGCTGACGTCTGGATCCACCTGGCACGCGGCGGGGGGCTGCCACACTCTCAATAGTGACCCGCAAGTGGCAAAACTGCAGTCCTACACCATTGATCTCTATAAGGAGATTGAGGAAATCTCCGGTCAGGAGACGGGATTTCGACTCACTGGCGGTGTCTTCCTGGCAGCGACCCCGGAACGCATGGAACTGCTCAAGGTCATGCAGTCGCAGGAGAAACTGCTGGGGATTGATACGGAACTGCTGACGCCGACTGAAGCGGAAAAGATTCTCCCTCTTATCAATCCGAAAGAATTTTTGGGCGCGCTGTATACACCGATGCACGGACATCTGTCTCCTTCTGATGTTACCCATGCCTTCGCCAAAGCAGCACGAATACAAGGTGCCGAAGTCGTTCTGCGCAACCGTGTCACGGACCTGCAGCCCACCCCGGAGGGAGGCTGGTCAGTCATTACCGAACAGGGCACGATCGAAACGGAGCACGTCGTTAATGCCGGCGGACTCTGGGCGCGGGAGGTCGGACGCATGGTTGGCCTGGAGCTTCCTGTGCTTGCGATGGAACACATGTATCTCATTACCGAGGACATGCCAGAGGTCGAAGAGATCAATCAATCCACGGGCAAAGAAGTCCTTCATATCGTGGACCCGGATGGCGAGCTCTATCTTCGCCAGGAACGCAAAGGCATGCTCATGGGCACTTATGAAAAAGCCGGCGTTCCCTGGAGTCCAAAAGAAACTCCTTGGGACTTTGGACACGAACTGCTGCAGGAAGACCTCGACCGAATTGCGCCATCCCTGGAAGTCGGATTTCGACACTTCCCCGCCTTTGAGCATACAGGCATCAAACAGATTATCAATGGGCCTTTCACCTTCGCGCCTGATGGCAATCCGCTGATCGGACCGGTCCGGGGGCTTCGCAATTTCTGGTGCGCCTGTGGTGTGATGGCCGGCTTCAGTCAGGGTGGCGGCGTGGGGCTCGCGCTGTCCAACTGGATGGTACATGGTGACCCGGGCTTTGACGTCTGGGGAATGGATGTTTCCCGCTTCGGCGACTGGACCACCATGGCCTACACCAGCGCCAAGGTGCGGGAGAACTACTCCCGGCGGTTTCAGGTCACCTTTCCCAATGAAGAGCTGCCCGCAGCGCGACCGCTTCGCACCACCCCGATCTATGAGAAACAAAAGGCACTGAACGGGGTCTTTGGCGTTTCCTACGGCATGGAACAGGCGCTATGGTACGCCCCGACGGGAAGTGAACCGGTCGAGAACGTCACCTTCATGCGCTCCAATGCATTTGAGCCGATCAAGCAGGAATGTCAGGCAGTTCGAAACGGTGTCGGCGTCTGCGACATCTCTTCGTTCGCAAAATACGAGATCACCGGAGCCCGGGCAGAATCCTGGCTTGATCACCTTCTGGCCAATGCATTGCCGCGCCAGGGCCGCCTTGCGCTTTCCCCCATGCTGAATGAAAACGGAAAACTGATTGGCGACTTTACAGTGGGAAGGCTGGATGATCGCAGGTTCTTCATTTTCGGCTCAGGCATGGGCGAGCAATATCATATGCGCTGGTTGGAAGCGCATCTTCCCGCCGATGCCGGTGTCAAAGTGCAGGCTCACGGCATGGGACTGCTGGGACTCTCTATCGCCGGCCCCAAAGCCCGCGAACTCCTCAGCCGACTCACCGACGATGACGTCTCAGCCGAAGCGTTCCGGTTCATGGACTTTCGCCAGATGTCGCTCGGTATGATTCCCGCCTTGGTGGGACGAGTCAGTTTCACAGGAGACCTCGGCTATGAGTTCTGGGTGCGGCCAGAATTCCACGCGCGGTTGTGGGACGACATCCTCGACAAAGGCGAGGAGTTCGGGACCCAACCCTTTGGCTCACGCGCCATGCGCTCGATGAGCCTCGAGAAAGGCTTCGGCTCCTGGGCAACGGAATATCGGCCCATTTACGGACCGTTTGCCGCGGGGATGGGCCGCTTCGTGAGCCTTAACAAAGGGGATTTCATCGGCCGAGAATCCGCTGCCCTCGAAAAAGAACAAGGCCCGGAAAAAAGTCTGGTCACATTTACCGTAGACGTCTCCGGCTGCGATGTGATGGGTAATGAGCCCATCTACCAGGATAGTGAGATCGTGGGTTATGTGACTTCCGGCATGTATGCGCATCACGTTGATCGATCAGTCGCTCTTGGCTATGTGCCCACCGGGTTGGCAGCCGATGTCAGTGACGGCGCATTTGCAATAGAGATTTTGGGTGAAATGCGGCCCGCAACCATTGCGCCGCAGGCGCTGTTTGATCCAGACGCATCGCGCATGCGCGGGTAACCCTCAGGTAGATGTCAGGGACTCCTTTTTGACCGCCTACGATCACCTTCTCTCTCCACTTGATATCGGGCCGATACAAGTACGCAATCGCGTACTTGTATCGGCCCACGTCCCGGGTTTTGCCGAAGACAACAAACCCGGCGAGCAGTATGTGGCCTACCACCGTAATTATGCGAAGAATGGTGTAGGACTTCAGATCACTGGCGGAACCCCGGTTCATGAATCGGGTCTTCTGAGTGTGAACAAAGACAGTCTGTGGAACCTCAGCGACGACATTATTCCGGGTTACCGCGCATTGGCCGATGCGGTCCACCAGGAAGGGGGACGGATCCTTGCCCAACTTGCGCATAGCGGCGGTACCGTTCTGATCAGCCAGCCCGGCCGGGAGAGCTGGTCAGCATCAGCGGTACGTTCGGAGACCACCGGCAATATCTCGCACGAGATGACCTTAAGTGAGATTCAGGAGGTTATCGATGCCCATGTGCTGGCCGCCCGGCGGGTCGCGGCAGGCGGCATGGACGGGGTTGAAATTCTTGGTGCCTTCGGATTTTTGCCCCAGGCCTTTTTGTCACCGCTGACCAATCAGCGGACCGATCATTATGGCGGCAACCTGAAGAACCGGATGCGGTTTCTAATGGAACTGCTCAAAGCCGTCAAAAGCGAACTCGGTCCCGATTTTGTGCTTGGGGTTCGCTTGCCGGGCGATGAATTTGAACCCGGCGGACTTGACCTCGCCCAGATGCGCGAAGTCTGTCGCCAAGTAGATGCAAGCGGACTCGTTGATTACTTCAACATCATCGCCCATACCAACATCACACATCTCGGCCGGGCACGTCACTGGGCACCGACGCCAACGCCCCATGGCGTCTTTGTACATCTTGCGGCAGGGATCCGTGAGGTGGTGGAGGTTCCAGTGTTTACGGTAGGCCGCATCGTGGATCCGGCGCGTGCTGAAGACATTCTCGCCCGGGGCCAGGCGGATATGGTCGGCATGACCCGCGCCCATATCTGTGACCCCGAAATTCTTCCCAAGATCCAGGGCAAGATCAAAAGCCATGTGCGTATCTGCGCGGGCGCCAACGTCTGTATCGCCAATCGCTATGCCGGAAAACCCATAAGATGCATCCAGAACGCCTCGCTTCCCACGCCAGGCGCTGCCCTCTCACAAGCTTCCCATGCCAAGGAGATTGCGGTAATCGGGGCAGGTCCGGCCGGGCTGGAATGCGCCCGCATTGCGGCTGAGCGGGGCCACCGTGTCACCGTATTTGATGCCGCCAACCGGGCGGGCGGGCAACTTGCGCTATGGTCAAGCGCGCCTTCCACAAAAGAATTGGCCCGGGTAATTGACTGGCGACTGGAGGAACTTGAGCGCCTGGGCGTTTCCATCACGCTCAACCGCCTGATCGAGCGAGAGGATATTCTTGCGCTTGGCGCCGATGCGATCGTGATTGCGACCGGAGCCATGGATTCCTGCAGGGCATTTTCGGGCGCCGACAGGATTTCCGTATTGTCACCTCATGAAGTGCTGGGAGGTCACCCCGTCACCGCAACCCGGGCCCTCGTGCTCAACGAAGGCCGCGGTCAGGCAGGGCTTGCCGCCGCAGAAGCGCTCTTGCACCAGGGCATCGCCGCCGAAATGATTACCTCGGATATCGCTGTTGCCGCTGATCTGGATCCTACCAACCGTTCCGCATGGTACGAACGCCTCGGCAAACAGGACTGCAGTTTCACAGCTGCGCATATTCTCGAAGAAGTTCGGGGGGGTACGGTGACTTTGCGCAATGTCTTTGATGAGCGGTTCAGCACCCGGGACGAGATCGATCTCATTGTGGATTGGTCAGGCTGCAAGGCCAACGATGCGCTGATTGGCCACTGGGAGGATCATGCATTTCAGGTGGTCTCGATCGGCGACTGCCGGGCACCGCGTACCGTCGAAGTCGCCATCAGCGAAGCAGCAGCGACCGCAAAGGCCCTCTAACCCTCAAGCGACTTCCCCCATCGGAGAGAGGCATCTCTCTCGCCCGCCTTCAATCACCCGTCGGAGCGGGCGAATAAAAGAGCAATACAACAGCGCCCTCTTTACTGCCCGCCGTGTGCAAGGCCTCCGGAGCTCGCACGATAAAATCACCCGGGCCATATTCGTGATCCTGATCATAGAAAGCCCCTTCCAGCACATAAATCTGCTCGTATTGGCTATGGCCATGCATGTCCGAAAAAGCGCCAGCGTCTACCTTCATCAGCCACGTGCGTATCCCTTGGTGATCGTCTTCAATTAACGGTTTAACCCAGAATCCGGGAGCATCGCTGTCCTGCCAGGGAATCTCCCTGGACTTCAGCATTGACGATTCTCCCAACGGCATCTTCAACGCAACCGCGTTATCAACCGCTTTGAACATCTCATTCATCTTGATCCCCCATCTGGACTCGGCTTAACCAGAAAGCCATTCAAATTGTTGGCACGATATTACGCAGAAGAATAACTCGGATCACACGCCAACAGTGACTCTTTGCCAGAACCGCTATTAAAGTTAGACTAGTTTTATGGATAAAGAAATTTCCGCCCAGTGGAAAGCGCTGATTGAACTTGCCACGAGCTACGGTCTCGAACTCATCGCGGCGCTCGTCATACTGGTGTTCGGCTGGTGGCTCGCCGGCCGGGTGCAAAGACTCATCCTTCGTGCCCTGGATCGACTGCCGCGGATGGATGCCACTCTCAAGCCTTTTCTTTCATCACTGGCCCGGTACGCCATTATCGCGGTCACGTTGGTTGCGGTCCTCGCGCGCCTCGGGGTTGAGACCACCTCCATCATCGCAGTCCTTGGTGCGGCGGGCCTTGCGATTGGTCTGGCACTTCAGGGAACACTCCAGAATATTGCGGCCGGCATCATGCTGCTGGTATTGCGCCCTTTTAAGGTGGGTGACTACATCGACGCCGGCGGCATCTCGGGCACGGTCGATCAGATTGGTCTTTTCACGACAGACATGACGACCTTTGATGGGGTCTACCAGTCTGTCCCGAACAGTTCTTTATGGAATACGTCAATCCTCAACTACAGCCGTCTGCCGACCCGACGTATGGATGTGCCTGTGGGGATTGCCTATGAGGACGACGTGGAACGCGCCATGGCACTTTTGCTGGAGCAGCTTAAGCAAGACGAACGCGTCCTTGAAGATCCTGCACCGCAGGTTCTGGTGACCAACCTGGGGGAATCCTCGGTGGATCTCAGCCTGCGCTGCTGGTCGGAGAGTAGCAATTTCTGGACGCTAAAGTTTGAACTCAACAAGAAGGTCAAACTCTGGTTGGATGCGGAGGGCATTTCGATTCCCTTCCCTCAGCGCGATGTGCATTTGATCCCTGCATCCGACAACAGCGCTAGTCCAGCGTTAAACGGCGACTGATTGCCGAGGGTTAACTCCGGGTTTAGAGCGCGTCCTGGTCCGTCTCTCCGGTTCGAATACGCAGAATCCGTTCAACGTCGTAAACAAAGATCTTGCCGTCTCCGATCTTCTCGGTGCGGGCGGCCCCCACAATGGCATCTATCACCTGATCAAGAATCGCCGAATCGACTGCGACCTCAAGCTTGACCTTGGGCACAAAATCCACAACATACTCTGCCCCGCGATAGAGCTCAGTATGGCCTTTCTGACGACCAAACCCCTTCACCTCGGTTACGGTCATCCCTTTGATGCCCACCTCAGCCAAGGCGTCGCGGACATCGTCAAGCTTGAAGGGCTTAATGATCGCGGTAACCAGTTTCATGTTGCGCTCCTGCGGAATGGGCCGATCACGGCGCTCCGCGTTGTTAAGGTGGGCATAAGACCGCATTATCGCAAAGATCGCACTGGGCGACATTCCTCTGCGCTTTCGAACCGCTTCAGACATCGAGTCATCGACACAGCGAGGTTATCATGATGAACATTCCTATTTTGATTGAGCCGAAAGCGCTACAGGCCGAGCTGTCAGACAACCAACTTCTGGTTGTGGATCTCAGCAAGGCCGCCACCTACGCCCAACGGCATATCCCAGGCGCAATCCACATGGAGTACTCGATCCTGAGTAGTGGCACCCAACCCGCTCCAGGATTGCTTCCTCCTGAAGAGCGGTTGGCGCAAATTGCCGGCATGCTGAAGCTCGGAACAATGTCCCGGGTGGTTGCTTATGATGACGAAGGCAGCGGCTGTGCTGCGCGTCTTGCCTGGACCCTGCACTATCTCGGTTATGAATCGGTTCAGGTATTAAATGGTGGGCTGCAGGCCTGGACGGATGAGGGTCACCCGGTGGGTGACCGACCTGTGTTGCCTGATGTTGCTGCCACACTGGCGCTCGCCTCGAGAAATCCCAGCGTGCTTGCTGACCATACCTATGTGCGTCAGCATCTGGACGACGAGTCTGTGGTGCTGCTGGACGCGCGGACTCCAGAAGAATATGCCGGCACCAAAGTACGCGCTGCCCGGGGCGGACATATTCCGGGAGCGGTAAATCTCAACTGGCTCGACACAATAGACAAAAACCGCAGCCTGCGCCTTAAGTCTCCAGAGATACTAAGCAATGCCTTGAAGACACTGGGCGTCAGGCCCGAACAGGAAGTGATCACTTACTGCCACAGTCATCACCGCTCGGCTCACGCCTGGCTGATGCTAAAATCGATCGGCTTCCCACGGGTGCGCGGTTATGCGGGCTCCTGGTCCGAATGGGGCAACCATCCCCACACTCCAGTCACCACCGGCACGTCTCCATGATTGTCATTTTGCACCCCGATAGTTCCCTCGATACCGACGAGGGCAAGGCCGTGTTGTCTTACCTGTCGACTAAATCCGGTATCACGCCCCGGACTCACAGTATTACCGGCGCCGACCGGACCCTGTCTGAGATTTACGTTATTGGGGATGTCGGCGCGCTCGATCAAGCAGAGATCGAAAGTCTGCCGGGCGTTGAAAAGGTGGTGCGTCATCTGACTCATTTGCCCGTCTGTATTGATCCTTCACACTCGGTCGGTACCAGAAACGTCGGGCCGGACGGCATCTCGGACCTCATGCATGCCACCGCGCAAGGCGTTATCGCCGGCGCCAACACGGTTCTGGTGGACTTTCATCCCCGGCCAGACGAAGCCCTGGTGGACGGACCCCAAGCCCTGCGCCCGGATGAACTGTCCTGGTTCTTTGAAGATGTGGCGACCGCCCGCCAAGCCTATGAAGCACGCCTTACACGAGCCCATGAGTATAATTTTTCAACGGAATCCTGATAATGAGCAAAAACAAAAGATCCCAGCGCACCGAAGCCGAATGGCGCTCTGCCCTTACAGCAGAGCAGTATCACGTCTGCCGCGAGCACGGCACCGAGCGTCCTTTTACAGGTGAGTACAACGACTGCAAACGTCCCGGAATTTATCATTGCGTTTGCTGCGGCGCGCCGCTCTTTCATTCGCAACACAAGTTTGATTCGGGATCCGGGTGGCCTAGTTTCTGGCAACCGGCAGAGGGCGCCGAAGTCGATGAGCATCGGGATGCCAGCCTCGGCATGGTGCGAACGGAAGTGCGCTGCGGCCACTGTGAGGCTCACCTCGGTCATGTCTTTCCCGACGGCCCCCAACCCACCGGTCAGCGCTACTGCATCAATTCAGTGGCCCTGAAACTCGAATCCGACGAATAGCCGAGACCGTCGGCATTGGCTCAGCCCTGCCGTGAGCGGATTCGGGGGATAGTAATCGACATTCCGGCTCTGGGTGGGCCGCTTCTGAGTTTGGGGTTATATCGGGTGATCACCCAGATCGGCAGTTCGAATTCACGCGCCAGCGCCCAAAGACTGTCCCCTAACTCGATCTTGTACTCCTCTGATCCCGTCACCTCGAAATTCTCTTTGAACTCTTCCACGAGGACCTGATGATATTCCTCACGGCGTCTCTCAAAAGCATCCTGATGAGCCGCATCGGTCACCGGTAGCAACAGTGCGTCGCCGCTGGCGAGGACCTGGCTGGCGTCAAAACCATTGAGTGCGCGAATACTCTCAACGCCGCCAAGCCGCAGCCAATCAGAATAATGTCCTAACGTCTCTTCGGGTTCGACATTGATGCGATAAAGTGTCCGGCCATCAACTGCGGAACGCTGCACTGAAAGATCAATCGGCCTGTCCAGCGGGCTCACACCACTCAGATCAGATCCCGAACGGTCCCCACTCGTATCTGCCATTTTCGGCCAGGCAGCATCCGCGTTTGACTTCTGGGTTGCCGTTGGGGCGGCGGGAGTCGCTGCCTGCGTCGGCGGCGCGTAGGAACGGGCGAGCTCTGCCCGAACTCCAGCGATAGCCAACGATTGTCCAGGACGGATGAGTGCATCTGCGCCGAGCTGGTTGTCGGTGATCAGCCGTCGGCAGGACACCTGAAATCGGGCAGCAATCCGGCAGGCGCTATCCCCGCTGACCACCGTGTAAGTTACGGTTTCGACAGATTCTGAAGCTGGACCCTGCTGCTCGGTGGTGCCGGGGGCCGCCACGCCTGGCACGGTCAGTGTTTGCCCAGGGAAAATGAGATCGCTTTTGGCAAGCCCATTGGCTGCAAGCAGTGCTTCACAGCTAATGCCGTGACGCCTTGCGATACTGCAGGCGCTATCGCCCTTGCCAACGGTATAACTTCCGCCAGGGGCCGTGGGAATAGTACCTGGAATCACAAGCGATGCGCCCACCTGAATCACCGAGCCGCGGTGCAGGCCATTCGCAGCCAAGAGATCATCACAATCCACTCCAAAACGGGTCGCAACCGCACAGGCACTGTCTCCCGGCTGTACCTTATACCGGCCCCGCTCGGCAACCCCGCTCTTCGCGCGTCCCTTGCCTGGAACCTGCAGTTTCTGGCCGACGCGAATCATGGCTTTTCGGTTCAGCCCGTTAACCGCAATCAGTTCTCGGCAATCCACGCGAAATGCTGCGGCAATCCCACAAGCCGTATCCCCGGAACGTACCGTGTACTCCACCGAACTCCCTCGGCGGGTTTCGGACGGCAGCATTCGGAGCCGAGCTACATGGTTGGCCCAACCTTCTTGGCGTTTTGGC
>CENU01036018.1_pt1 | contig 36993 bp, 34 predicted proteins | sample 361331 | NCBI WGS metagenome assembly CENU01 (sample SAMEA2619766, study PRJEB7988) | marine metagenome | isolation source: saline water (ENVO:00002010), including | reverse complement strand
CTAATAGCTCAATTGGCTTGATTTATGCACTGAAAAAAATTTTAATTTAATATAAATTTGATATAAATTGTTGATAAAGAAAAAAGTTCATTTTTGTGAAAAAAACTTGTGCAAACATTAAAAAATAAATCATTGTTTTTAACTGGAGGCACAGGAAGCTTTGGTAAAGCATTTATTTATAAATTAATTAATAGCAATATCAAATTAAAGAAACTAATTGTTTTTAGTAGAGATGAGCTGAAACAGTCTGAGCTACAATCTACTTATCCAACATCTAAGTATAAGTTTTTAAGATATTTTATTGGTGATATAAGAGATAAAGATAGATTAATCTTTGCCACACGAAATGTCGATATTATGGTGCATGCAGCTGCTTTAAAACAAGTGCCAGCTGGTGAGTACAACCCGTCTGAATTTATAAAGACAAATATATTAGGTGCTCAAAATTTAATAGACTGTAGCTTTATTAATAAAATTCAAAAAGTTATTGCACTATCTTCAGATAAAGCTGTTGCACCCATTAATTTATACGGTGCTACAAAATTATGCTCTGATAAATTATTTACGTCGGCAAACAATATAAAAGGTGATCAAGATATAAAATTTGCTGTAGTCAGATATGGAAATGTAATGGCAAGCAGAGGTTCTATAATTCCAATTTTACTTAACAATGAAACCTATATTAATATTACAGACATGAACATGACAAGATTTAATATTACATTGGATGAAAGCATTAATTTAGTCTTAAATGCTATTGAAAGTATCATTGGTGGAGAGATAATTATACCTAAAATTCCAAGTTATAAGTTAAAAACTTTAGTATCTGCTTTAGCACCTGATAAAAAAGTAAAAATTATCGGAATTAGAAAAGGAGAAAAATTACACGAAGAGTTGATGACAGGAAGTGAAAGCATTAATTCTTTGGAATTAAAAGATAAATATTTATTATTCCAAGATGAAAAAGTAAAAAATGCTTTTTTCAACAAAAAAAAAGGTTTCGTTAAAAAAATAAGCAAAGAATTCTCATACAATAGTAGAGATAATAAAAAATTTTTGACTGTTAATGAAATTAAAAACGTAGCAAAAAAAATAAATTTGCTTTAGGGTTTATGAGATCTAAAACTCTTTTGTAATTAAAATAATAGAAATTTAATTAGATAGAGAGGACCATAAATAGTGAAAATTAAAGAACTAGTATTTTATTTTATCAAAAAAAAAAAAATCAAATCAAATTACCCATTACCGTTTTTTTATAAAAATGGAATTATTGTAATTAAATTAATTTCAGATAATGGATGTTATGGATATGGAGAACCATCTCCATATTTTACAAACTTCAAAAAATTGATTAAAGATATATCTATTCTTTACATTAAATTTTTTAAAAATAAAAATATCAAGCTAATTAATATTTCAAAAATTAAAAAAAAAATTAAAAGTAGAGAAGCAAAAGGGCTTTTATCTAGTTTTGACCAAGCGATACTTGATATTGTATCAAAAGAAAAAAATGTTTCTTTACCTAAATTATTTACAAAAAAAATAAAAAATAAAACAATCAATTTGTACGCTAGTGGTGGAATGATATTTAATAATCAAAGTTACTCAAAAACAATAGATGAAGCAGTTAAAATGGAAAATAAAGGCTTTTTTGGTTATAAATTTAGACCTAAATTTCCAAAGCTTATGTCTTCTCATGAAAACAGAATTAAGTATCCGCCTTCTTTTGAGGCACAGGAATTTCTGATGGCAGCAAGAAACATCAAAAAAAAAGTATCATCAAAATTTAAATTGATGGTTGATTTAGGTTGTAGAATTAAAAATATCAAGGAGGCTTCTTATATAATTGAAGCTTTAGAGGATTTAGATTTTTATTTTATTGAGGAACCAATACAAAGAAAAATAGAAATTTACAAAGAATTTTTTCAAAAAAAGAAAAAAATTAAAATAGCTGGAGGAGAACATATTTTTGATTTTGATTTATTTAAAAAAATTAAAAAAAATAATATTTTCGACTTTTACCAACCTGACTCGAATTTACTTTTATTTTCTGAGCTAAAAAAAATTTCAAATCAGTTAGGGAAAAAAAAAATAATAATGCATAATTGGTGTAATAGTGTAAATTTTGCATCTAATTTAAGTTTTGCTTTTTCATTAAAAAAAAAGATTTTAGTTGAAAGCAACATTATCAAAAACCCTTATAAAAAAATTTTTAAACTAAATAACTATGAAATATATAAAGGCAAATCTCATTTTAAAGAGACTCCAGGATTAGGTGTTGAAATGATAGAATTCAGTAAGGATTTTGAAGTTTATGAAAAAAAAATTTAAAATTTTGGCAGTAATTTCAGCCAGAGGTGGCTCAAAAGGTATTCCAAAAAAAAATCTTAAAAGACTTGCCAATAAACCTTTAATTTTTCATACGATTGATACAATCTTAAAAATTAAAGAAATAGATAAAATTGTGCTGAGTTCTGACGATGAAAAAATACTTAAAACATCCAAAAAATATTCAAAAAAAATTGAACTAATCAAAAGACCCAAAAGATTAGCAATGGATAAAACACCTCTAACTTCGGTAGTAAAATATGTAGCGATTGAACAGGAGAAAACAGGTTACAGCCCAGATTTTGTTTTGCAAATTTCCCCAACATGTCCGCTTATTAAAGTTAAAACTATAAAAAAAATAATTATGCATCTTATTAAAAAAGATTCTAATTGTGTCGTTACTTTAAAAAGGATAGAGCATGATCATCCTTATAGAGCAAAAAAACTTTTAAAAAATTCATTTTTTCAAAGTTTTATTAAAAATAAAAATGTTGAAAGGTTTATCTCAAGGCAAGATTTACCAACACTTTATTCAACTTCAGGCGCAATTTATGCAAGAACTTTTAAATTATTAAAAACCTTTAATGAAAAAAACTTTTGTTTAGGAAAAAAACCTTTAGGAGTTGTTGTTGATGATATTGAGGCAATAAATATTGATAGACAAGTTGATTTTGACTTTGCAAATTTTATCTTAAAAAATAAAAATTATTAAAGTGAATTGTAAAAAGATTTAAAGTTTGATCTAATTTTTTTTTCATTTTTCCAATTAACTAAAGTTTTTGTTAAAAAATATTTTCTGTATTTTCTATAATTTTTAATATTTTTTTTATTCAATTCAATTTTTAATCTACCAAAATTTTTAACTTTGATAAAAATTTTTGATGTGTAAAATGGAGTTTTTTTTAATTCCTGGTTAGCATAAAACAGAAGTATGATTTTTTTTTTTTTTAATAGCGCTTCTAGTAATATTGAACTTGGTCTTGACGAGATAATTATATCTGAATTATTTATTAATTGTGAAGAAGTGAGTGTATCATTTTCAAATTTATTACAATTCGAAGAAAATATATCTCTAGGTTTTTCTCGAGTAAAAATGCTATATTTTTTGGAGTCTTCAAGTTTTGTTATAATTTTATTTATCAAGTTAGCTTCTTTACTCTGATATTTTTTAAAAAAACCAAGAGTTATATTTTTTTGATATTTTGATTTTTTTCCAAAAATCTTATCTAAAATTACAAACCAACTAAATGTATATCTTAAAGAACCTAATATTTTTACATTTCCTTTAAATTTTTTCTCAACCTTTAAAATCTTATTAGGTAAGATTAATTTGTCACAAAATCCTAATTTATTCATATCTACGATTGTTCTACCTATTCCGACACCCAAACCAGATGGAATTTTTATAACTTTAATTTTTAAATTATTAGCGATCTCATATATTTGAGAGATATAATTACTTGGCGCGCTCTCTTCATAAGTAATTGATCGTACTTCATTTTTTATCAAAAAATCTTTGATTTTATCTTTTGAGGATAAATTTTCTTGAAGATAAATCTTTTTAACCAAAAACCTTGATTTAGTTTGTAAGTTACATGGCAGTAATTTAAAAAATTTTATAAAAAAAAAAGATAATAATTTTTTATTACATAATGGTAAAAAATTGAAATATTTTATTTTCTTTTTTACAAAAAAATTAATTAGTTTATTTTTTGAGTGATCTTGTATTGGATTTATATTGCAAATTATAACTTTTTTTTTATCAATAATATTAATTATTGGAGCCAACACATCAATACTGATGAATAAATCTATTAAAAAGAGGTGCATGAAATTTTACTAATAATTTGTTTAAATTAATAACTTTTTAATCTTATTTATATTTGTTTTGTTGACCTCTAAATATTCTCTATGATCGTTTATTGTTAGGGATCCTATTTTTCCATCAAGTAAATTCCCAGATCTAATATTTGAAGGTCTTAAAACACATCCAAAGCCAATTCTAGTGGTTGAATACTGGGATTTGATAACTGATTTTGGAATGATACCATCTACAATAACATTTCTTTGTTTTTCATTTTTAAGAATAATACTTCCTTTTTCATTTTTATCACAAATCACAATATCATAATTATATTTTATAATTTTATCTATAATTTTTTGAAAAATTTTATTTGATCTAAAAGGAAAATTTTCTGTTGCTACAACAATTAAATCTGGAAAAATTTTTGATTGTTCGATTTTTTTTAAGGCAAATTGTAATAATGTTGTAATGCTTATGTAAGAATTTGATAAACTTTTTGGTCTCGATATAGTCCTGCAAATTTTTTCAATTTCAATATGTTTTCTAATTTTAGGATTATCAATAGGAACAAATATCTTTTTTATACTTTTGCATTTTTTTAAAGAGACCAAGGTCATATCTATTAGTGGCTTATTGTTAAATTTCAAAATCTCACCTTTATGGGGAACTATAGCAATAATATTTGCTTTGTTTGGACTAATAAAATTTTTAGTTCTGTAGTCACTATCTAAGTTTTCTAATATCCTGACGATCTCATCACATCTTTTCTTATTCATTTCCTGATTTATTCCATGCCAATGAAATACTGATGCTTCAGGCTCGTAAACAATTTTATAATTATTCTTTATTATTTTATGACCCCATATTTTATCCTCAATATGTTTAGTTTTTTCGTCAAAGGGATACTTTTTCCAAACTTTTTTATTTATTGCGCTATTTGCATTGTGAAAAAAGCTGTCTTTTTTTTGAATTTTTCTCTCTGGACCAAATACAGTAATTAAGTCTCTTTTATCAAAACTTGAGGAATATGGTAATGGTTTTTGTCTTCCATATACCGCTGCAATTTTTTTGTTCTTTAACCCTTTAATTAAATTTTTTAGCCAATACTTATTTTCTGGAATACAATGTGCAGATAGACAAATTAAATATTTCCCTTTTGCCTTTTTAAAACCTAGATTAATAGCTTTTCCTGGAAAAAATTTCTTAATGTATAAAATTTTTACAGGGTACTTTTTTGATTTTTCTACAGTTCTATCTTTTGAGTTGTTATCAACTATTATTACCTCAAAGGACACATCGACTTGACTAAATATATTTTTTAAACAATGTTCTATCCATTGTTCCTCATTTTTTGTTCTAATAATAATTGATGCTTGAATTTTTTTTGATTTACTCATTTTATTATTTAATAATAATTTTTTTCTTAAATAAAGTTTGTGCAACTTTATCCATATCTTGAATGAGATTATTGAAATCTTTGTAATTAATTGGCTGCAAAGGATCAACCGCTGAATTTTCTGGATCAGGGTGAACCTCCAACATTACCCCGTCAGCTCCTGCTGCAATTGATGCTAGACTCATTGGCTTTACCCAAGGTCTCCAGAAAGTAGCATGCGATGGGTCAACAATTATTGGTAAATGGGTAATTTCTTTAGCTGCAGGAACCACTTGCAAATCAAGTAAAAATCTAGATGTTGATCGATGAGTATGAGGAACAGAAACTCCTCTTTCACACAACAAAACCTTTTTATTTCCCTCTACTAATAAATATTCTGCAGCTCCTAACCAGTCTCTTAAAGATGATCCATAATGCCTTTTTAGCATGATCGGAATTTGTGTTTTTGCGCAAGCTGTTAACAGTGGAAAATTTTGCATGTTTCTTGAACCAATTTGAAGAATATCAGCTGTATCACCAATTAAATCCAGGTAACGTTCTTCCATTATCTCTGTAATTATTGGTAACTTAACTTCTTTTTTTACTTCATTAAGCCATTTAATTCCATCTTCCCTTGTTTCATTATATTTTTTACTTCTGTATGGGAAAGTTAGTGGTTTAAATGCCCCCCCTCTTAAAAAATGAGCACCTATAGATTTTACATTTTTTGCAATATCAAAAATTAACTCTCTACTTTCAACCATGTTAGGACCAGCAAAAATTGGTATTACATTTCCACCAAACTCAACTCCACTTATTTCAAATACAGATTTATGAGATGCATCTTTTTTTGCAACTAAAGGAAATTTAGTTTTTATGTCCTCTAAAGAAATATCCTTGCCTGGAAATTTATTATCCATCATTTCTCATTGATTCAAATATTTTTGCTTCGTTTTTGATCTTATTTACAATTCTAAAAGCTTTAACTGCCTGATAAAGATTCATATCTAAACCATTTTTAATTTTCATATTGCACAACTTTGATTGATATAAAAGTTGAGTAATATCTGGATTATATATTATATCAAAAACAGATAACTTTTTATTTTTAATCAAAAAATTATATGTTTCATGAATGCTTTTTTTAATTATTTTCAAATTTTTTTTTATAAATTCCTCTTTATTTTTTTTGTTAATTTTAAATATATTTTTTAACTCAACTAAAGGTGAAAAGAACTTTAAATTAACAAACTTTTTTTCTTTCAATACCCATGAGTCAAAACCTATGCTTGTTGAATTAATCATTAAATCTATATCACTCATTTTTTTTATTTCATTTAAGTTATGAACAAGAGATAATTTTTTTCTAGTTTTTAATTTATCCAAAATTTTACTGACATTCTTTTTATTTCTATTGTAAACAAATATTTTTTTTCCTTTAAAAAAATTACTACATGCTAATATAACAGCTTTTCCAGCTCCACCACCCCCTAATATTAATATTTTCTTTTTGTAAGAGAAATTTTTTAATGAATATAAAACCCCGTGATAATCAGTATTTTCTCCATAGATTTTATTATTTTTTTTTATCAACGTATTAACTGATCCAATTTTTTTACTTTCTGTTGAAATACCATCTAAATATTTTATTATTTTTTCTTTATATGGAGCAGTAACTGAGCCACCTATAAATTTTTTATCTTTTCTGAGTTCTATGATTAACTTTTCCAAGTTATCTTCATAGACATCCATTGGGTACATCTTATATTTTAATTTAAAATTTTTATAAGCTTTGTTCCACAATTTAGGAGACCTTGCCCCTTTTGATGGGCTTTCTCCAATTATTGATGCATACTTTTTTTCTAAAATTTTAATATTATTATTAATATATTTCATCTAAAGATTTACTTACCAAGTTTTGAATTTAAGTTTTTATTAGAAATATTAATCCAGGTCTTTTTTTCAAAACTTTTATACATCATGTTTAATAATTTTAAAGTATCCAATGTTTCAATTGATTTTAATGGCAAAATTTTGTTCTTTTTTTTAGATAATCTATAATTGACAATTTTTTGAAAAACTTCTCTATGTGATGTACCATAACCATTTTTAACTTCTTGAGAAAAATTTTTTAACGTCTTTCGCGTTTGTTTATTTTTTTTAAGACTGATGATACTAATCTTGTTACAACACAAGCCATGCAACATGTAAATCTTATCTTTACAATAAATATTTAAAGAAGCTTCATAATCTTTTGGTCTAAATCCAGTAGATAGATTTACTGTACAGGAAATATTATTTTTATATATTATCATTGAGCAGTGGGTATCCTCAGCTTGCAATTTATTTGTTTTATTTGTTATATAGCTGACACATTTTGATGGCTTCCCAAGAAGGTGATTAAGCAAATCTATGTAATGTATTCCTTGTTGAGCAACAACACCTCCATCCATCCTCCAATTTCCATGCCAATCTGAATAATAACTTTGTGGTCTAGACCATATAAGTGATAAATTTACAAAAATAATTTTTTTTAGTTCTTTATTTATTATTTTCTTAATATATTTAACTGCTTTATTTTCTCTGTTTTGAAATACAACAAAAAAATCCAATTTTTTCTTTTTGGCTATATTATTTAGTTTTATTAGTTGATCAACTTTCAAAACAGGTGGTTTTTCAACTATAACATTTTTTTGGTTATTAAAACTTTCTAAAATGTTTTTATAATGGCTTCCTGACTCAGTGGCAATGTAGACATAATCAAAGTCTGACTTAAAAAATTCTTTTGAACTTTCAGATGCTTTACAATTTAAAATTTTTTGAACTTTATTCTTTTTATCTTTATTTTTATCATAGAATGCTGTCACAGTAGCTCGTTTTAGTTCGTTGTTAAACATATCTAATATTCTTGAATCAACAACTCTTCCCAATCCTAATAAGCCAAATTTAACTGATTTCATGTATTTAATGCTTATATACTACTCTTATATTTTTTAATGATTTGGTAGCAAGATAAATTCCTTCTTTCTCACCATTTCCAGACTCTCCAAATCCACCGAAAGGAGCGCTTTCATTTCTATAGCCAGGAGCGCCGTTGACACTTATTTGCCCAACTTTAATTTGATTAGTTATTTTAGAGATAAATTTTTCTTTTTTGGTTACCACGCCACAAGCCATCTGGTATTTTGTATTATTTGCTAATTTTATGGCATGATTAATATTTTTGGATCTAATTATTGCGCAAATTGGACCAAATGTTTCTTTAGAAACAATATCCATGTTTATTTTTACATTATCTAATATTGTTGGTGACAAGCAGTTGTCTTTAATAAAATTTCCATAGATAAGTTTTGATCCTGAATTGATTGATCTATCAATTCTTTTTTTTACAATTTTCAATGCTTTCTTATCAATTAAGGTCCCGATTATATTACTCTTATTAGCTGGATTTCCAAAATTAATCTTTTCAACTTCTTTTTTGAGTTTATTTAAAAAATTGTTAGCAATTTTATTATCAACAATAATTCTTCTGACAGATGTACACCTCTGACCAGAATATTTCAAACAACCATCGATTGCTAAATTTACAGCTTTTTTTAAATCTGCGTCTTCACATATTATTAATGAGGAGCATCCACCTAATTCTGGCACATATTTTTTTAGTGAATTTTTTGAATTTACTAAATATTTATTTAATTGCATTCCAATTTTTGAACTTCCAGTAAATGATAAACAATCAACATCAAAGTTCTCAATTATATATTTAGATATTTTTTTGGGATTATTAGTAATTATCAACTTTATAAAATTTTTATCGAGTCCACAATCTATCAATATTTTAATCATTTTAATTGAAGACAAAGGTGTTTTTTCTGATGGCTTAAATACAACTGGTACATCAGCAATTACAGCTGGAAAAATTTTATGTATAGATAAAACTAATGGTAGATTAAAAGGTGTTATAGCAAATAATGAATTGAATGGTTCCTCAATAATCTTAATTTTTGGATCATTTTTTTTTTTAATTAAAAATTTTGAATGGAAGTTTTTATCGATTTTATTGATAATCTTGAAGCATATTTCAGTACATAATATTGATCTTTCAACTTCATAAATTGCATCTTTAAAAGAAACACCTACTTCACTAACAATTAATTTTGCTAAATCAATTTTTTGATAATTTAAGTTTTCTTTTACTTTTTTGAAAAATTTTTGTTTCTTATCGTTACTCCAATTATGTTTTTTTAATTTATTTAATTTTTGGTTTATTGATTCTAAATTATCACATTTTAATCTAGAGATTACTTTATTATCATAAGGATTGTAAACATTAAGGAAATTTTTCATTTATCGAAAAGTGATACAACTTTTTCTTTTAGTTTCAAGTTATTATTTAAAAAATAGTTTTTTCTATTTTCTGCAAATGGATAACGTTTATACTTAATATTTTTTATTTCTTTTAAAAATTTTTTATTATTAAACTTATTTTGCTTTCCATAATAAAATAAATTTTTATGGTATTTTTTTAAAGAATGATAAATTTTTTCCTCATTCTTATTTTTAGAAAAAGTGAGAGAAATTACTCCCCTAGCTGCCCTATCAACACCACCAGAACCAATATTACCAACATAAATCATATTATCAGTAATATAATTCATATTCAGTCTTTTGAGAATTTTTACATTTGTAAACTTAGGCTTGAGACTAGATTTTTTTTTATTTGTATAAATATATATTTTATTTGAAAAAAATTTCCTAATTTGTTTTATTATTCCCTCAAGAAACACATCTTTAAAATCAGTACTCAAATAAATATAAAAAAATATTTTACTGAGTTTTTCATACTTTATTTTTTTAAGATAACTATTTGTGATTGAGTAAAATATACTACTATTTAGAGAATGATTTTTATCAAATGGTAATATCTTTTTTTTATGATTAAAATAATTATTATTTCCATAACAAACTAAATTTCTTTTTTTTAGAAAATTATAAGTTTTTTTATCTAAATTTGGAGAATCCAGAAAAATTATTTGATTTTGCTTAAATTTAATATTTGCTAATTTAAATTTTTTAAAATGTTTAAAATATTTTTTTAAAAGAGTAAAGTTTTTGTTATTTGTATCTACATACATTTGACACTTATAGTTTTTTTTTAAAAACTTAAAAAAATTAGCGCACCTTAAGAAGTTTCCAAAACCAGTATGGTTATTAAAACTAGTTATTATCAAAAAATCGTATTTCAAATTATATCTAATTTAATATTTTTAAGTCTATGAAATCCCTTAACATCATGTATTTCATCGAGCTTTTATAGTTTTGTTTAATTTTATTATTTAAAATAATATCTACAATCGCTTGAGAAAAATTTTTTCCATTAAAATAAGCTAATTGTGAATAACCCCAAATTCTTGGGTTAAAATCTATTAAATAGTAATTATTTTTTCCCCTTAATTTTATAAACTCTACCATTGCCGGTCCACAGAATCCGTTTATTGACCCAATTAGTTTTTTTACTGTATTAAGCAAATATTGATTTTTTACTTCAATTCCTGCGTGAGCTGGGCCACCATTTTTATATTTAGTTAATATGCTTTTCGAGACAAAACTCATTCGTTCCTTATTTTGTTTGTCAATTAAAATGCCAACAGCATAAATATTTTTTTTATAATTACCTAAATACTTCTGTATTAAAAATCTTCCTTTTAAATTTTTTGAGATTTTGTTAAATTCTTTTTTATTTTTCACAATACTTATACTATTCATACCCCAACCAATTATAGGTTTAATAATTAGTGGATATTTTATATTTAGATACTTCTTTTTCACTGGAAAAGTAATTTTTTCACTTTTGGGTGTTTTGATACCTATCTTTTTACAATGGGTATAAAGACTAAACTTGTTTACAACTTTATTTATTGCTGAAATTTCAGGAATTAAAATATTAATCTTTTTTTTTTCATAATATTTTTTGTTTTTTGAAAAAAAAATTATCTCTGGTTCTATACATGGAATGATAATTTTGATTTTCTTATTTTTAATAAGATTATTAATAAATTTTTTATAACCTTTTTTATTCGCTTTTGGGCAATTATAAAAATCGTTATCTTCTAAAAAATTAAAAACGCTATTTGTATCTGAGTCTACAATAGTAATTTTAAGATTTTTATTTTTTTTTAGAGAATTATAAACTGATCTACCAGGTGCAGCATTAACAGCTGTGATCAAAATATTTGTTTTCATTTATATGTTATTATTATAAATAATATAATACATTAGCCAAATGAAATTGATAAAGAATATTAATATAGGATTAAAATACAAACCATTTATTGTTGCCGAGCTTTCAGGAAATCATGATCAATCCATTAGTAGAGCTTATAAGCTAATTTCTCTTGCAAAAAGAGCTGGAGCAGATGCAGTCAAACTTCAAACATTTGACCCAAGTTTAATGACATTGAATAGAAAAACAAAAAATTTTAAAATTTTAGATAAAAAGAATTTATGGAAAAATAAAACACTTTTTCAATTATATACTAAAGCCCAGACTCCTTATGAGTGGCATAAAAAACTTTTCAAAAGAATTAAAGAAAAGGGAATGATTGGGTTTAGTACACCTTTCGATGAAAGGTCCGTAGATTTTTTAGAAAAACTTAATGTACCATTTTACAAAATCGGATCTTTTGAATTAAACCATTTACCATTGATCAAGAAAGTAGCTTTGACAAAAAAACCAATTATTTTTTCAGTTGGCATGGGATCAATAGATGAAATAAAAAAAGCAATTAAAATTATTAAAAAGTATGGAACAAATAAGATAATTATAATGAAGTGTACAAGTAGGTATCCAGCAAAAAATGATTACCTTAATCTTTCAACTATTCCTGACTTAAGAAAAAGATTTAATGTGGAGATTGGGTTTTCAGATCATAGTTTAGGCATAACTGGAGCGATCACAGCAGTTGCTTTAGGTGCTAGCGTAATTGAAAAACATCTTACAATTAAAAAAAATGATAATGCAATAGACTCAAAATTTTCTTCTGACTTTAACGAATTTAAAGAATTAGTTACTCAATGTAATTTAGCTTGGCTTTCAAGAGGTGAAGTATTTTATGGGCCAACAAAAGACGAAAAAGACTCGTTTAAAAGAAGGAGAAGTATTTACGTTGCCAAAGATATAATTAAGGGTGAAAAATTTAATTTGAAAAATTTAAGAATAATAAGACCATCATTTGGTCTTAACCCAGAATATTTCTATAAAGTCATAGGCAAAAAAGCAAAAAAAGATTTAAAGTCTGGTACACCTTTATCAAAAAATGTAATTAAAAATTTTTAATTATTATGTCAATTCTTAATAAACAAATTTGTATAATACCAGCAAGAGGAGGGAGTAGAAGAATAAAAAATAAAAATATAAAAAAATTTAATGGAAAACCAATAATATCTTATTCCATAAATTCTGCAAAAAAAACCAATCTTTTTAGAGAGATTATTATTTCATCAGATTCTAAGAGTATAAAAAAAGTTATTAATAAAATTCCAAAAACTTTTTTTTTAAAAAGACCAAAAAAATTATCTGGTGATAAAACTCCAACCAGACCAGTTATTAAGCATGCATTAGAGCAGTATTTAAAAAAAGGAATAAATCCAAGTTATATTTGTTATATTACTGCTACTGCTCCATTTATACGATACAAAGATATAATAGATGCATTTAAAATTCTTAAAAAAAATAAAAAGATTAATTTTGTAGTTTCAGTAACAAAATTTTCTTATCCTTTACTTAGATCATTAAAAATATCAAAAAAAGGTACAATTTCGTTTTGGAAAAAGAAATATATGTATGTGAGATCACAAGACTTAGAGCAATTTTATCATGATGCTGGACAATTTTATTGGGCCAGAAGTGAAGCTATTAAAAAAAATTTATCAACTTTTTCAGATAAAACATTACCTTTTGTAATCCCAAATTATAGAGTCATCGATATAGATGATAACGAAGATTGGAAAAATGCAGAATTAATGTCGAAATACTTATAATGTTGGTTATAAATTAAATTAATGAGTAAAATCAAAGAATTTCCATATTCGAGACAATATGTTGATAAAAAAGATATTAACTCAGTTATAGGAGTTTTAACCTCTAAATATTTAACAAAAGGCAATAAAACAATTGAATTTGAAAAAAAATGTAAAAATTTTGTAGGAGCCAAGTATGCAGCAGGAATAATCAATGCTAGCTCTGCATTAATTTTATGCTGTAAAGCTTTAAATTTAGAAAAAAAGGATATTGTATGGACTACCGCAAATACCTATGTAGCATCAATTACTTGTGCACTTCATTGTGGAGCAAAAATAGACCTAGTTGATATTAATGAACATGACTATAATTTAGATATAAATCAACTAGAGAAAAAATTAAAAGTTTCCAAAAAAAAAAATAAGCTTCCTAAAGTTTTAATTGTTGTTCACCTTGCTGGCTATTCATGTGATATGGAAAAAATTAAGTCACTTTCTAAAAAATATAGATTTAAAATAATAGAGGATGCATCCCATGCTTTTGGTGCGAAATATAAAAATTTTAAAGTTGGTTCATGTAAGTATTCTGATATGACAGTTTTTAGTTTTCATCCTGTCAAGGTTATCACTTCAGCTGAAGGTGGAATGATTACTACAAATAATAGAAAATTGTATGAAAAAATAATTTCAATTAGAGAAAACGGTAAAATTTTTTCAAAAAAAAACTCTTTATCAAAAATTGACCCAAATTTTTACGATATTTCAGATTTAGGATATAATTTTCGTATAAATGAAATTAATTCCTCTCTTGGGATATCCCAGATAAAAAAAACAAATATATTTATTAAAGAAAAAAAAATAATCGCAGACAAATATTTTAAAGAACTTGATAAGAAATTTTTTATACTTCCAAAGTATCGTTCTAACAGAAGTAATAGTTGGCATTTGTTTATTATCAGACTGAAACCTACTCTTAGAAATATCTCTAAAAAAAAGATAATTAATTTTCTAAAAAAGAAAAAAATATTCGTGAATACTCACTACATTCCTCTAAATTGTTTCAATTTTATAAGATCTAAATTAACTAATAAAACTTTTAAGTATGCAGAAAATTATTATAAATCAGCTATTTCTATCCCCATTTATCCAAAAATGTCAAAAAATGATCAAAATTATGTGATCAAAATCTTGAATAATTCAATAAAATTAAGAAAATTTTAAAAGAGAGCAAATCTTAACAAGAATGAAGAATAACAAAATCATAAATATAATTTATAAAATATTTTACTAAAAAATGAAAATTCTTAAGATAATTAAAAAAGTTCTTACAGAGTACTTACCAAAAAAATACTATAAGAAATCTTTATTAGTTTGTTTTGCAAATTTCATAGGAGATTTTTTAGAATTAATAGGAGTCGGATTTATTCCAATAATAATTTATAATTTGTTTCAACCTGAAGAACTAAAAAATATTCTTGAAGAAAAAAATATTTATTTTTTAGATCCTATACTTCAAAGTGAACATTCAATTTTTTGGATATTTGGTATTCTTATAATCTTTTTTATGATTAAAAACTTTTTTCTTTTGGCAATCTTTTTTTTTCAAAGAAAATTAATGATTTCAATTTACAATTCACAAAAAAAGGAAATTTTTGCTAGGTATTTGAATTGTAAATATGAGGATTATTTACAAAAAAATCCTTCTCAATTAATAGGTCTTATCAATGTAGGAGTGCCAGAGACAACAAGTTTAGTTGAACATATTTTAATAATAATAAGGGAAATTTTTTTAATATTTATAGTAATAGTATCAATTTTTCTAATTGATCCAGCATCAACAGTCATAACACTTTTTTGTTTTATTTTTTTTATAGTTATTTTTTACAGCCTAACTTATCAATTTAGTTCTTGGAGAGGTAAGCTCTCATATATTCTTTCAATGAAAAATTTAAAAGTTATTGATGAAACATTTAATTTGATTAAAGAAATTAGATTATATAATAAAAAACACTTTTTTTTTAATTTGTTTGAAGAGCAAATAGAGATTGCTGAGAAACAAAAACTATACAATTCAGTATTAAGTGTAACTCCACGATATATCATTGAAATAGGACTCCTTTTAATAATTTTTTTAATCTTATTTTTTTTTAATTTTATTCTTGGAGATTTAAATCAATCCTTACCAGTAATAACATTTATCTCTGTAGCAGCTATTCGACTAATTCCAGCTTTCAGAATGATTGCTTCCTCAATAAATCACATAAATTTCAGATCAGCACATTTAAGTTCAGTTATATTAGAAATAAAAAATTTACAAAAAGAAAATTACCATAATGAAGAAAATCATGATTATGAAAAAAACTTTAATTTTGAAAATCAAATAAAAATTTCAAACGTCAAATTTAAATATAAAGAACATAAAAATGATTCATTAAATATTAAAAATATTGAAATAAAAAAAGGTGAAAAAATTGGAGTAATTGGTCAATCTGGCTCTGGTAAAAGCACTTTTATAAATGTGCTCTTAGGTTTTTTGAGTCCTTATTCAGGGGAAATTCTTGTTGATGGTAATAATATACATAAAAATATTTTTAATTGGTCAAAAATTATTGGTTATGTTCCTCAAGAAATTAATTTTCTAGATGACAAAATTAGTAAGAATATTGCCCTTGGAGTCGATGAAAATGAAATAGATAAAGACAAGTTAGAAAATTCTATAAATGTATCTAATTTAAAAGAATTTGTAAAAAATAAGAAAGATGGTTTAGATACAATTATTGGAAACAATGCACTTAAAGTATCAGGAGGTCAAAGACAAAGAATTGGTATAGCAAGAGCTATGTATGGTGAGCCGCAAGTTTTGATTTTAGATGAGGCTACAAATTCCTTAGATAAGGAAAATGAAATAGATATAATTAATGGTGTTATTTCTATTAAAAATCTTACATCAATCATTATTGCACATAGAGTCGAAAGTTTGAAAAAATGCGATAAGATTATTGTTTTCGAGAAGGGTGAAATTGTAAATCAAGGAAAATTTGATGAGGTTATAAGTAGTGGGAAATAATTTAAAAAAAATCACTTTTAATTTATTAACCACATTACTTAGTGTTGTAATTATATTGGGATTTTTAGAATTGATCTTAAAAATCAAAAATAAATTTATAATGAACTACGACATTGAAATGTGGAAATATGCGAAAGAACTTAAAGTTCCTCATAATAATAAAAAGATTAACCATATACATAAAAAAGATTCAAAAGCAAAATTACAAAATGTAGAGATAGCTATTAACTCTTACGGCTTTAGAGAGAAAAATTTTAAAAAAAAAGATTGGGATAATGCAACAGAAAAAATTATTTTTTTAGGAAGTTCCGTTACATTAGGTTGGGGTGTAAAAGAAGAAAAAAATTTGACAAGTCTAATTGAAAAAATAGCTAACAGTGAAAATAAGAATTGGAAAATAATTAATGCTGCCGTAGGAAATTACAATACAGAAAGATATATAAATAATTTTTTTGAATTTTATGAAAGATTTGATCCAGATGTAATTGTTGTTCAATATTTTATTAATGATGCCGAAGTGCTTGATAATAAAAAGGGTAATTTTTTCACAAGAAATTTTCATTTAGGTGTGGAATTGTGGAAATATATTGCATTATTTAATACAAAACTTGGAGAAACAAATATTCAAGATCATTATAAAAAAGTTTATAAATTTGAAGAGCAGAGTAAAATAGTTTTTAATGAACTTAAAAAATTAAGTAATTTTTGTAATAAACAAAAAAAAAATTGCTATGTAATTTTTACACCTGATTTAAAATTATTTAAAAGACATGATTTAAATTTTATTAAAGATTATATGGAAAAAATGAGTAAAGAATTAAACTTTAAATTTTTTGATATTACAAATTTATTTTCTAATTATGATGAAGATATGATAACTAATATAAAGTTTAAAGATAGACATCCAAATGAATTAGCCCATGAAATTATGGCAAAAGCAATATACAATTATTTACTAAATTGATTTTTTCATCTATAGAATTTATAGTTTTTTGGATATTTGCAGTAATTTTATCGAGAATTAAAATTATAAATTCTACATTTTTTATTGGGATTGTTGGAATTTTATTTTATTCCTTTCAAGGATATTTAAACTTTTTAATATTATTTTATGTATATTTAATTTGTTGTATAAGTGTATTTCATAAGAAATTCTTATTTTTTCATATTTTTTTAATTCTACTTCCACTCATACTAATTAAATACTCTAGTTTTATTCTTGTTGATATTTTTAGAATTGAGCAGAATTTCCGATTTATTTATAGTCTTGAAATACCCCCAGGTCTCTCATTTATATCATTTTCAGCAATAGCCTTGATTCTATATTTAAAAAACAACAGTGAAAGTAACAGTACTAAATTATCTTATTTATTTTTTTTCCCACAATTAATTGCTGGACCGATTGTTGAACCAAAATCGTTAATTCCCCAACTCAAAAATAAATTTGTTGGTTCGATTGATGAAATCTTAAAAGGCATCTTTATTTTTAGCATCGGTATTACACTAAAGATTTTATTTGCAGATAATATAGGAGAGTATATAGATCCAATTTTTTTAAATTTGGAGCAATATAATTTAAATCAAAAAATTATAGCTATTTTTTTGTTTTCTCAGCAGATTTTTTTTGATTTTAATGGTTACACATTAATGGCTATTGGAGTAGGTGTCACTTTAGGTGTGAGACTGCCTGAAAATTTTAATGCACCATATTTGAGCGAGTCAATTTCTGATTTTTGGAAAAAATGGCATATTACTTTATCTAATTGGATAAAAAATTATGTTTACATTCCTTTAGGTGGTTCGAGAAAAGGAATTACCAAGGGATATATAAATATTTTTTTTTCAATGTTGATTTCAGGTATTTGGCATGGTGCAGGAATAAATTTTTTGATTTGGGGTGGATGTCATGGATTAATAATTGTTTTAGAAAAAATGTTTTTAAAAAGATTTTTATCAATTAGCCCTATTTTTTTGAGAATAATCTACTCTTACTTAACAGTATCATTCTTGTGGTTATTTTTTAGATTAAGGGATTTTACAGAAGTCATGGAATTTTTTAATAACAACGGTGATAAAATAATAAATCTAAATTTAATAATTGTTATCATTTTTATTTTTATTTTAAATTGGTTTCAAAAATATATTACTTTTGATAGATTAAGCAATTTTTACATCACAAAAAATAAATATGTTATAATACCAATTTCCATAATACTAATAATAGCTTGTAGTATAATTTCAAAAGGAACATCAGAAAAATTTATTTACTTCAATTTTTAATAACTATCGAAGAAATTTTTGATTAAATTTTTAATAAAGTGAAATATTCATTTGATAAATAAGATTTATTTTTATAAAAAATGTTACAATTATCAATTAAATCATAAATTATATTAAAAATTAAATGATCAGTCTTAATCCAAATCTAAAAAATAGAAAATTGTTTAAAAAAATTGAAAATTTTAACAAACGGAATTTTAAAAAAAAAAATTTATCAAAAGGAGTCATTCTTTGTGAATTTACGACTAACAAGTCTGTTCAAGCATGTTTTTCGATTTTTACAAATTTTATTCAAAAACAAAATAAATCAAAAATAGTTGCTTATAACTCTGAAATCCAAAAAAATAAGATATCTAATATTATAAGAAAAATAAAAAGTAATTTTTTTAGCAATTATAATTATGAATTATATAAGTCTTTCAATGTATCTGATTTTATTTTCATAGAGAACCATAAAGAGATCAAAAAAAAGTGCAATAATAAAAGTAAAAAACTTTTATTAAAAATTAAAAAAAAATCTGATCTTTTAAAAATTTATGTTGAAGGTATCTGGATTGGGGATTTAATATACGATAGTTATATCAAATATTATTCAGTCCCAACAATAGATATTAAATCTGAAAATTTTAAATTATTCTTCAATGAATGTATTTATGTTTTTTATTTTTGGTTAGATTATTTTAAAAAAAACTCTGTAAATACAGTCATTGGATCTCATACTGTTTATTATTCTGCAATTCCACTTAGAATTGGAATTAAAAAGGGTTTGGATGTTTTTCAAGTTAATCTACATAATGTCTATAGATTGTCGAAAAAAAAACTTTTTGCTTATGAATTTTTTTCAGATTATAAAAAAATATTCGATAAGTTTAGTTCGAAATATAAAAAAAAAGCTCTTAAATATTCGGAATCACAGTGTTATAAAAGATTTGGTGGTGATGTTGGAGTTAATATGCATTATTCAACAAAAAGCTCTTTTACTAGTTTTGACAAATCAAGAACAGTTCTAAAAAAAAATAGTAAAAAAAAGATACTCATAGCCTCCCATTGTTTCTTAGATAACCCACATCCTTATGGTATCAAAAATATCTTTAATGACTTTTATGATTGGTTTGATTATTTATCTAATTTCTCGAAAAAAACTGAATATGATTGGTATGTCAAAACCCACCCAGATTTTAAAATTGAGACTCAAAACATTATTAAAAAATTCTTGCGCAAATATGACCATATAAGACTAATTCCACCAAGCACATCACATCATCAATTGATAAATGAGGGAATAAATTGTGTTATCACAGTCCATGGTACAATATCTTGGGAATATGCTTTTTTTGGAATTCCTGTAATTGCTTGTTCACAAAATAATCCACATAATAGTTTTAATTTTTCTTATCATGCAAAAAATATTAAAGACTTAAATTGGGCAATTAATAATTTAGATAAATTAAAATTGGATTATTCTAAAGATAATATTTTCAAGTTCTATTTTATGCATAATATTTACAGACAAAATAATTGGATAATTGATAATGTAGATGATTTTTTTGAAAAAATTGGAGGTTATAAAAATATTAAAAATCTAAAATTTTATGATGAATGGTTAAAATCAATGAATGATAAAAAAATTTTAAAGATTGAAAATAGTTTAAAAGAATTTGTTGACTCAAAGAAATTTTTGATGCCTACGAAAATCTAAATTTATTCTCAATTTATTTATTTACAAAATTATTTATAATTCGTGCTAAAATTTGATTTCCAGATAGAGTATAATGCTTGTTGCTACAGTAATAATTCTCATAATTTTTCATTTCATCAATACTTAAAAAATTTAAGGTATTAATAAAAATTACCTTATCATCAAATTTTTTTTGAATTTTTTTAACTGTAGACACATATTCTTTAAAATAAAATGATTTATCATCTTTGGTAAATTCGTCATCAGTAAAAAGTGAAATAATAAAAAATTTTTTAGTTCCATTCTCGAATGATTTTTTAATAGCATCGTGTGTATTAATTTCAAAATTTTTCAAAAGTATCTCATAATCTTGATTATTAAAATTTTTTTGAACTTGTCTTTCGGTATCGAGAAAGTTGTAGCTTATTTTTATTTTATCGACCATATGCTTAAAAATTGAGTAAGAAATTGAATTAGAAGATAAAGTTTTTTCAAATCTCATTAAAAAAAAATTATTTTGATTTATTGTATCAAACGAAAAATTATTTGTTATTATATCTCTGTTCCTTTTTATTCCTCTTACAACAGCAAGCTTTTCTTCATCTCTATGTGCCCATAAAATAAAATCTGGTCTTTTTATTCCTTCATTATTAAAGTTATTTAAAAGAATTTTGATAGAGTCCTCAGAGTAGATTGAGGGAAATCCAAAATTAACTACTTCAACACTATTATTCAATTTCATTAACTCGTCGGGCCATGATGATGAATTATCACCACAAGCAAATCCATGAGTTAATGAAGCTCCAAATGTCCAAATTATTTTTTTTGATTCTGGTGAAACGCTTATGGAAATTTTATAATTTTCATTGTTGCGATCTCTTATGTCATTAATGTTAAATTTAAATTCGGTTAAATCTACAACTTCAAACTGAAAATTTTTATTGAATCCGTAAAGAAAATAACTTTTTTCACCAGTTTTAAAATAAATTGATGAACGGAGTATAATTTCAAATAAAACTAGATATATTAAAGTAATAAAAAAAATTGATATAACTTTCATTGAATTTTTAAATAAACTTTTCATAAATATTATTTAATTATGTATGGATTATTAAATAAAACAAAAATGGAATCTTAGCAAGATTTTACTTTTATATTTGATATAATGATTAGTATTCTAAAAACTTTAAAATGAAATTTCTGAATAAACTGATAAAAAAAATTTTAGTATTATGTATAGGTAACGATTATTTTGAAAAAAAAATTTTTCTCATGGGTAAAAAAATCTCTAGTAATCAAAAAATTAAATCCAAAATAAAAAATCTTACAGAAGTAGAGTTTTCTGTATTCTCTCAATGGGGTGACGATGGTATAATTGATTGGCTTTGTAAAAATATTCCAATTAAGAACAGAATATTTGTTGAAATCGGAACTGAAAATTACAGAGAGTCAAATACAAGATTTCTTCTTATGAATAAAAATTGGTCTGGACATTTATTTGAAGGAAATTCCAAATTTGTTAAAGAAATTAAAACTCAATCGATTTATTGGAAGTATGATTTAAATGCACACAATATAATGGTGGATAAGAGTAATATTGATAAAAAAATCAAAAGTTTAAATTTACCAAAAGAAATTGGATTGTTAAGTTTAGATATTGATGGCATTGATTATTGGGTTTGGGAGAAAATTTCAGTTGTAAAGCCAATAATTTTTGTATGTGAGTTTAACTCAGTCCTCGGGGATAAGAGAGCAATTACGGTTCCTTATAATTCAAAATTTTATAGAACAAAATATCACTATTCTAATTTAGCTTTTGGAGCATCATTAAAAGCTTTCAAACTTTTATCAAAAAAAAAAAAATATCGATTTATAGGTACTAATTTAAATGGTGTTAATGCTTATTTTATTAAAGAAAATTATTACAAATTTATTAAAAATAAGATTATTTCAATCGATAGTTTTCCTTCTAAAATAAGAGAATCGAGAAACAAAAATTTTAAAAAAACATTTATATCAGGTGTAAAAAGATTTGATGAGATAAGAAAAATTGGTTTTTTCGATTTGAAAAAAAAAAAAATTCTTTCTTTAGATAATATAAACCATTTCTACTCAAAAAACTGGAAAAGATAATATTATAAAAAAAACATTACTAGCTAAGTTTTTTAAAAAAACGTTTTATCAATGCATTTAAAAAAATTATAGAAATAACTATTTTACTTTGCTTGTTATTGATCCTAATTTTTGTTTCTTCCCAAAGATGATCCATAAAACTGATTTTTGATGAATATCCACCACTGGCGACTTCACCTATTATGTCGTTCATAGAAGTAGAGCTCCCTTTATATTTTTTTGAATCAATGAGTTTATAATAGAAATCGTAGTCTGAGGAACATTTATATTTTAAATTAAAATTACCAATTTCTTTAATCACATTTTTCTTAACGTAAAAACCCGTCGAATGTGAAGTGGCAAAATCAAAGTTGTAATAAAGTCTTTTTGGATTAAAACCTGATTTTTTAATTTTGCTACCTATATAATTTCTTATTACAGTTCCAAATACAAAATCACATTTTTGACTAATAAAAACATCTTGAATTTTTTTTAGACCCCCCTCTTTGATAATATCTCCTGAGTTACAGAAAGAAATAATATTACCAGAACTTAAGTTGATACCTTTATTCATGGCATCATAAATCCCATTGTCACTTTCTGAGATAAAACAATCTATTTCTTCACTAAATTTCTTTATTTTTTCAACTGTATTATCAGATGAATTTCCATCAATAACAATATATTGAAGTTCTATTTGATTTCTTTGGGACAATACTGAATTTAAAGTTCTTTCAATATTATCTTGATCATTTTTTACCACTGTAATAATGCTAAACTTGAATTGAGACATAAATTAATTTAGTAAACTATCTTAGCTTAATATATTAATTATGAAAATACTTATAACGGGAGTAGCTGGTTTTATTGGATTTAATTTCGCAAAACATCTATTAAGTAAAAATTATATTATATATGGAATAGATAATTTTGATAATTATTATTCACCAAAGTTTAAACATTTAAGAATTAAAGAGCTTAAAAAATCAAAAAAATTTCATTTTAAGAAAATTGATATTACAAAAAAAAAAATTTTAAAAAAATACTTTGCAAATAAAGAGTTTGACTTTATTTTCCATTTTGCTGCACAAGCTGGAGTAAGATATTCAATAATCAATCCAAGAAAATATATCAAAGTCAATAAAGAAGGTTTTGAAAATATTATTGATAATTTAGATAATATTAAAAGCTTAAAAAAAGTTTTTTATGCTTCGTCAAGCTCAGTTTATGGTTCTCGAAAAAAGTTTCCCTCTAGAGAAAATCTAAAATTATTTCCACAAAGTATTTATGCTAAAACGAAATTACAGAATGAGAAATTTGCTAAAAAAATTTCAAAAAAAATAAGTTATGACTTGATAGGTTTAAGATTTTTTACAGTTTATGGTGAATGGGGTAGACCAGATATGTTTATATTTAAGATATTAAATGCCCATATGAATAAGAAAAATTTTTATTTAAACAATTTTGGAAATCACGAAAGAGATTTTACATACATTAAAGATATAGTTGTTTTATTGGAAAAATTTTTAAAAAAAAGAAAATTTAAACATAAAATTTTTAATATTTGCTCTTCAAGGCCAATAAATATTAGAACTTTATGCTTCTATCTAAAAGATAAGCTTAATATAAAAAAGATTATAGAGGTAAAAAAAAATAATTATGACGTGAATAAGACGCACGGTGATAACAAATTAATAAAACAATATTTTAAAATTAAAAGATTTACCAAATTTCAGACAGGTTTAAACAATACTGTAAAATGGTATTTAAAAAGCAAAATATACAAACTGTGAAAAAAAAAAATATAATCATCTATTATCCTTCTTTTGAAAGAGGAGGTGTGGAGCATAATTTAGTAAATTTAATAAATAATTTCGATAAAAATATTTATGTTCATTTGATTTCAACAATAACTAAAAATAATTCAAAAAAAATATTTAAAAAAAAAAATTTTAAAATTTACGAAGTAAAAAAAAAAAAATTTCTTAATTTTTTACCAAACAGATTCAATACAGCGTTTTCATCGATCAGCATTTTGAAACATTTGACTGATAAGTTACAAAGACAAAATTTGATTGTTCATTCAATGCAAAGTAACATTGTGGCAATAATTGTTTGTTTATTAAGTAATACTAAAATAGTAATTAGAAATTCTGAGGATCCAATATCTTCAACAATTTATTCTGAGAATTTTTTTATTTCTTCATTTGTCTTTTTTTTTAAAATATTATTTTATAATTTATGTGATGGAATTATTACAAATTCAAAAGGATCAAAAAATTCTATTGAAAAATTTGTTTTTAATAAAAAAAAAATTAAAGCAATCTACAACCCATACCTAAAAAATCTAAATAAAAAAGTTTTTAAAAAAGATAATTTAATTATTAATATTGGTAGATTTAGAAAACAAAAAAATCAAATCATGTTGATTAAAGCATTTTATCTTTTTCAAAAAAAATTTCAAAAATATAGATTACTTTTAGTTGGAGATGGAATTCTAAAAGAAAAATTAGTTAATGAAATTGACAATTTAGGTTTGAATAAAAAAATTTTAATAACTGGATGGTCTGAAAATACATACCAATATCTTAAGAGATCTAAAATTTTTGTATTATCATCATTATATGAGGGATTAGGAAATGTTCTTATTGACTCTATTAATTATAATGTTCCTTGCATTTCAACAGATTGTAAAAGTGGTCCAAGAGAAATTTTGTTAAATGGCAGGGGTGGTTTTTTGGTCAAAAATAATAACGTAAAAGATTTATATAATAAAATGATCTTTTGCGAAAAAAATTACAAAGATGCAATAAAAAAAAATGAAATTTCAAAAAAAAAACTCAAAAGATTTTTTACAGTTGACAGAGTTAAAGATTACGAAAAATATTTGTTAAAATTTGAAAATATATAATTGTATGCTTGTAAGTGTAATAATGCCGTATTTTAGAAAAAAGAGATTTATAGAAAAATCGATTAATTCAATTTTAAACCAATCATATACCAATTATGAGATAATAATAATTTATGATGATGAAAATTTAGATGATTTTTTTTATTTAAAAAAAATTAAAAAAAAAAATGATAGAATTACTTTATTAAAGAATGACGCCAATAAAGGTGCTGGGTATTCTAGAAATTTAGGAATTGAAAATTCAAAAGGTGATTTTGTAGCTTTTTTAGACTGTGATGATGTGTGGAAAAACAATAAATTAGAGTACCAAATAAATTTTATGAAAAAAAATAATGTAGATATTTCATTTACAGCTTATGATATAATTAATTATCAGGGTGAAGTGATAGGAGAAAGAGTAGCTAAAAAAATTATGAATTTTAAGGATTTAATCAAATCTTGTGATATTGGTTTATCTACGGTTATTATTAAGAGATGTTTACTGACAGAGGATTATAAATTTGCATCTTTAAGGACAAAAGAGGATTATATACTTTGGTTAAAATTAGCTAAAAATGACAACAATTTCTATGGTATTGACCAAAAATTATCACAGTGGCGAAAATTGGATAATTCACTTTCTTCTAACAGTTTTCAAAAAATTTCTGACGCGTATAGAGTTTATAATAAATATATGAATTATAGCAAAATTTTTTCAGTGATTTGTCTTTTAAGACTGTCATTTAATTATTTTTTAAAAAAATAAAATGTCAATTTACTATTATTTGGCTTTAACATTTTTATCAGGTCTATTTTTAATTTTCTCTAAAAATTTTATAAATAAGGATGTTAAAAACTTACATCAACAACTCACTACAAGTATAATTCCCCCTTTATTAGGAGGATATTTTATCATACTAGTAATTTGTCTAAACATTCAAATAAGTTTATTACAAAAATTATTGTTTTTTTCAATTTTTTTATTGGGTACTTCATCTGACTTCAAAATTATAAATTCTCCTACCTCAAGACTTTTGCTACAATCAATTATAGTTCTATTTTTTTTATATCTCTCAAACATTAGTTTAGAAAATACAAGAATAGAATTTTTAGATTTTTTTTTAACAAATTTTTATTTTAATCTTTTCTTCTGTTCTTTTTCTATAATAATTCTAATGAATGGAACAAATTTTATTGATGGATTGAATGGTCTTGTTTCTGGATATTATATTTTAACACTCTTAATAATCAATAAATTAGGAATGTCCTCAGATTTTGCAAATGGCGAATTCTTAAATTTTCTCACTTTTGTGCTTGGAATAATGTTTGTTATGAATTTATTTAATAGAATTTATTTAGGAGATAGTGGCTCTTATTTAATTGGTTTTTTTATTGGACTTATTTTGATTGATATATATTTAAAAAATCAGCATATATCACCCTTTTTCATAATTTTATTGATATGGTATCCTTGTTTTGAAAATCTGTTTTCGATCTCAAGAAAATTCAAATCAAAAATATCTCCATTTAGTCCAGATAATTATCATTTACATCAAATGATATTTCAAAAAATTTTGAAAAAGACGAATTTTAAGAAAAATTTGGCAAATAATTGTTCATCAGCAATTATATTAGCTTATAATTGTTTAGTAATTTTAATTGCAACAAACGATGTATCAAATACAAAATTTCAAATTTTTTTAATTTTGATCAATATTTTATTTTATTTCGTTATTTATTTTTTTTTAAGAAAAAATGAAATTTAAATATTCAAATTATTGAGATTACTAATATGAAAAAAAAAATAATTTTTTTCCATCCTTATTCAGTTTACGGTGGAGCAGATCTTTCAATATCAAAATTGATAGATTCTACTCCTAGAGAATTTGCTATCGATTTTATTACACTTTCAAAAAAACCAAAGATAAAGTTTTATACCAAAAGAAAAATAAATATTATTAAGATAGCTAGTAAAAGCACGTTATTTTCAATTTTTAAACTTAGAAAAATAATTAAAAAAAAATCAAAATTTTTCAATAAAATTATATTGTTATCAAATCAAAACTTTGCAAATATCCTAGCATTGATTTCATCGTTTAATATTAAAAATGTAAAAAATATATCTTTTGAAAGAAATCATATTTCAGAACTATACAATTCAGATAATAAAAAAATAAAAATAAAAAATATTATTATTAAATTTTTAATTAAAATAACTTATAAATTCTCCGATTTGATTATTGGAAATAGCAAAGAATTATGCAACGATCTTGAAAAGTTTATTGGAAGGAAAGTAGTAAATCTTTATAATTTTTATGATTATGATTCAATCAAAAAAAAATCAAATACTCCTTTAAAAAAAAAGATTAAATTTAGGAATAATATAATAATAAATGTTGGAAGATTAGTTGATCAAAAAAACCAAATTTTGCTACTTAAAAGTTTTAATATTGTAAATAGAAAAAATAAAAATATCAATTTACTTATAATTGGTGATGGTAAAAAATTTAAAGAATTTAGAGAATATATTATTCATCATAATTTAGAAAATAATGTTCAAATATTAAGAAATATTAAAAATGCTTTACCATACATAAAAAAATCAGATCTATATGTTTCTACGTCAAAATACGAGGGATTTCCTAATGTTATTATTGAGGCAACTACTTTAGACGTTCCTACAATTTCAATAAAATATAAGTCTGGATTATCAGAGATTTTGTTAAATGGAAAAGGTGGTTTATTAATATCCAAAAAAAATCCACAAATTATTGCAGAAAATATTATTAATTATTTTTTAAATAAAAAATTTCTCAAAAAAAAAATGCAATTATCCAAGAAAAATTTAAATAGATTTAACTACAAATTTGGCATAGTGAAATATCAAAAAATTATTTGTAATTTATAAAATTATTTTTTTGATATTTTGGTAATGACTGAAAATAGTAAATTTTTTAATATCTTTTTTCATGTTAATTTTCATTTTAAGTTTTTGAGATTTATCCGTTTTAAGAAAACTTTCGAAAGATTTTATGAAGCTTTCTTTATTGTTAACCTCATATACAAAACTATTTATTTTATCATTTAATAACTCTTTTGGGCCAGTCTCACAATTTGAGGAAATTATAATTGTATTATTCATTGCAGCTTCAATAACTACAAAACCTGGGTCCTCCCAAAGAGATGAAAGAACAAAACATAATGAGTCTTTTAAATAGTCATTAATATTTAATCTATGACCGTGTAAAAAAATTTTATCATTTAAATTCTTTTTCTTGACCAATTCAGAAAGCTCTTTTCTTTGCTCTCCTTCTCCAAGTATATGAAGAGTAAGATTTGGATTACTACTATGAATATGAGAAAAACAATCAATTAAAAAAGAGAAATTTTTTTGTTTTGTAAGTCTCCCAATTGCAACAATTTTTTTATTATTATCTAATTCCTTTTTTACGCCATTATACTTATTAAGAGTAATTATAGGATCAAAAAGTACTTCAATTTTTTTATCCGAGAAAATTTTATTTTTTATTAACTCTTTTGCTATTAATTTAGTAGGTGTTGTAACTTTATAGATTTTATTTGAAGTAATTTTCCATAGAAATTTCCTAAAAATATTAAGTCGCGGCTTACCTGAAATCCTTAAAATGAATTTGGTTTTAAAATTAAATAAATATAAAAGAATAAGTGGTAAAGATGTATTTAGATGTATTATTAGGTAATCAGGTTTTTTATTTTTTAATAATCTTAACAAGGGGAAAAAACTTAATATAGAAATGCACAGAAAAGAAATTCTACTCATTAAAAAACCTTTATCTGAGAAAATAAAATTTAATTTAATTTTAAATAAATTTATCAGCAACAATTGATTGTCTTTTAAGTTTTGAGAATAATTCTCCCATTCATTAAAAAGATTTATGATGAAAGGTTCCATAGCTCCTTTTGAGTATTTTTTGATAGCTATCGCTGAGTTAATTACTGCTAGAGGAGTTGCTATTTTTGAAATAAATGGAGCCCAATAAAATACTTTGATCATAAAAGAAACTAATATACTTAATATCAGTACATGATTAAATCATACAATTATATAATTCATATAATTTCATTAATTTTAAGTAAAATATTCAAATTTAAAGAGGTTAGCTTATATAATTTGTTTATAAGATTATCTATTGGGAAATTTAAGTTTTCTAAATATGGAGTTTTATTGCATAACCAAAGCTTTAATGAAAATACTTATAAATTTTGTATGGGCGGTGCATATGGAGACGAATACTCAAACTATCTAAAGAATTATCCGAAGAAATTTATATTTTTAGATATTGGCTCAAATATTGGTTTATATTCATGTGTAGCCTCAAGAAGTAATTTTTGTAAAAAAATTTATTCTTTTGAACCATTAAAATTCATGTGTAAGGTCATTCAAATAAATTTTAGACTTAATGCAGTAAAAGGGAAAATTATAGACGCCGGTATTTACTCACAAAATACAAAAAAAGATATTTTCTTTGATCCTAACCATACAGGGGTTTCATCGATTATAAAGAAAAAAAATAAATATTATAAAAAAAGATTTAAGTGTGAATTTATCAACTATCAAAAATTAGATAAAATTTTTATCAAGGATAAAATTACGAATTATCTGGTTAAAATAGATGTAGAGGGTGTGGAAAAAATTGTAATACAAGAACTTATCAAAACCAAAAATTTTAAATATGTTTCAAGTATATGGATAGAAATTAATAATATTAAGGAACTAAGTGTTATTAATAAAATGTTAAGTAAACGAAAATTCATATTAGTCAAAAATTTTAAATCAAAACTTACTAAAGATTACTTATTCATAAAAAATGAAAAATAGGTTTATACATAAAATGATAATAATATATATTTTCTTAAAAATTGATGATTAAAAATAAAAATTTTATTTCAGTAATTATTACGTCCTTCAATAAAGAAAAATATATTTCAAAAGCAATAGAGTCAGTTGAAAAGCAGAGTTATAAAAACTTAGAAATTATTGTAATCGATAATAATTCTACAGATAATTCTCTTAATAAAATCTATAAATTTAAAAATATAAGACTTTTTAAAAATAAATCTACAAAAACAGGGGCCTTAAATCAAATTAAGTCTATTGAAATAGGTTTGAAAAAGAGCAAAGGAAATATTATATGTTTACTTGATGGTGATGATTTTTTCAAAAAAAGTAAAATTAAAAATATTGTAAATTTTTTTTTAAGGAATCCTAAATGTGAGGCAGTTTTTGATATACCAATAATTTTTAAAAAAAATGACTCTCAAAATTTTCATTATGATGTAAAAAGAATTTTCCATCAAAAAATTTGGCCCACAACGTTTCCAACAAGTTCGATTAGTATAAAAAAAAACTTTCTACAAAATTGTATTAAAAATTTTCAAAAAAAAAACTTTAAATTCTTAGAAATTGATTTTCGATTATGTTGTTTATTTGTTATTCATAAGTACAGTTATAACATTTTAAATAAGAAACTCACTTTTTATCGACAAGTTGATGATGGCATTATGTCAAATTACACTAAATTTAGTAAAAAATGGTGGTTAAAAAGATCTCAGGCTTTTGATTTTTTTTTCTATTTAAAGAAAAAATTTAAAAAAAGATATTCATTATCATTTGATTTTTATTTAACGAAATTTATCTCAAAAATAATGATATAAATCTAATTTTTGACAAAAAATAATCTTATTAAATAAAAAAGAATTAAGGATCCATCCCTGATTACATTAACTTTTTTTTTACCTGCAATACGAGCTCTTTCAAAGGAATTAATTGCTTCAATTTTCATCAGATTTCTTTTAGCTTTTATTGGTAATTCTACACATAATGTAAAATCTTTTCTGTTTAATTTAAGTTTTTTAACACATTCTGTTTTTCCTAAAACGTAAGTATATAAGATATCAGAGATTGGCAATTTAAAAAAAAATTTGCCAATAAAACTAAAAAAATAATTTCCAATTAAAGTTACAAATGTATCATCTTCGCTTCCAGAATTTTTCTCATATCTTGACGCAAAAATAAAATCCAAATTATCTTTTTCAATTTTTTTCATCATAGATTTCAGCTCATTCGGATTAAATGACCCATCGGCATTAAATATACAAAAATATTTACTTTTACACCTGTCCATCCCAAGTATCAATGCATCTCCATAACCAAAATTTTCTTGAAATATTAATTCGACATTAAAATTTTTTATAGATTCAATTGTTTGGGTGTCACTCTTATGTAAAATAATTGAGATTTTATAGTCAAATTTTTTTAATTCCTCTAATACTTTTGGTAGAGACTCAGATTCATTTTTTGCTGGTATTACTAAAGTTAGATCACTCATTTATCAGTTTTTGTTAATTCTTTTATCCCCATGGTCATAAAGGCATAATTCATCCAGAACACAGTAGCCCCAAAGCTTGTAAAAAAGCTACCAGTTGGCAAAAGAGGTAATAGGAAAACTGATACATATAATAATCCAGAAAGAATGAAAATATCTTTTGACACAAGATAAGATTTAATTGATTTAAAAATGGTTATTAAAAAAAAAGTTATAAAGAACAAATAGCCTATAATTCCTAATTCAGCTAGAATTTCAAAATGTACTTGATGGGGATGTATTGATGCTAAATCAGGATATTCTTCTTTTACAACTTCTTCTCTGTAATTTTTTAATCCTACGCCAAACAATTTGTGATTTTTAAAAACCTGGATAGCGCTTTTATAATGTGTAATGTAATAAGATTTTTCAATAAATTGTGCAGGACTGTATATAATAGGTCTCAAAAAGGCATCCCAATATCTCCAATGAAGATTTTTAGAAGATGATATAACTGCAATACTTATTAAAATAGCTACTGATATAATCTTAACATTTTTAATCCAATTATCAGAAACGAAAAAAATAAATAATGTCGATATTATTATAACTTTTATAAAATTAGACCTTTCTCCAATAAAAAAACTTATTATTATGAAAAATAAAATTAGGAAATATAAAGAGTTATAATTAAATTTTTTTTTTTTAAAACGTGAATTTGTAGATTTAAAAGATAAAATAAAAGATAACACTATTAAATAAAACGAAGAATAAAGATTTCCAATTTTCAATTCTTGGTCAAAAAAACCTGAAAGCCTTCCGGGCATTAGATTATAATATCCCAAAGTATTTGATCCATAGATTATCTCAAAAATTAAATCAATCGATATAATAAACATAAAAAATAACCATGATTTGAGAATAAAGTATTTAAAGTTTTTATTTTCAGATTTCATAAAATACTGAATTGCAAAAATTAAAAATATATATCTCACAAAGCCTAAGCTTCTACCTAAGGAATTATCAAGATTAATACTAAATATTAAGTTTGCCAATAAAATAAACCAAAAAACTAATAAAAGGTAAAAATTATGATTATTTAAAAAACAGAGACTCTTATTTTTTATCAAGATGTATAGAAACAAAAAATCAATTATTATAACTAGAGCATTTCCTACACCATTCCCCCAAAAAAAGATAATTGGTAGAATAGACAGAGATAAAGCACAAAAAAATTCAGCTTTATTTCTTTTTAAGATTATGTCTAATTTCATTTTTTTTGTATGGTTTTATAATAAAAATATTTATAACATTATATAATTAGCAATATTTAGGATATAACTTTAAAATAATTATCTGTAAATAATTAAATGCTAAACTTAATTATCTTCATCATTTCGTATTTTTTAATATCTCTTTCGATCATAGGTTACGGCAGTATATTCTTAAGAATATTTTTTAAGAAAATAAAAATTACCGATTTTGGATATCTAGGTATATTTGGATTAGTTTTAAGTATATTTATTTCTTACTCAACGAATTTTTTTTTCCCTCATAATTTTACATTTAATTTTGTTTACTTAATAATTGGTCTATTCGGATTCATTTCATTGCTCAGTAAATTAGAATTAAAAATTATTAAAAACGAGCTTATATTATTTTTATTAATATTTAGTTTAGCTTTTATTTCACTTTTAATTTTTAAGAATCATGATGATTTTCCTTATTACCATTTTGTTTATACATATAACTTAACTCAGTTTGATTTAAATGTTGGTATAGGTCAATTTAATCACGGTTTTAGAACACCTTCCTCAATTTTTTACATAAATTCTCTCTTTTATTTGCCTTTAATAGAATATTTTTCTTTTAATTTTGCGGCCGTATTTGTTTTAGCTTTTTCAAATATCGTTTTGTTAAAAAAAATTGGATTTAACAATACTAAACATCTTTTTTTTTTAAAAAGACTAGATAATAAAAATTATACAATAATTTTTTTCTCACTTCTTTCTTTTATTTTCATAAACGTTTTTTTTTATAGGATTGGAGAGCATGGAACAGATAGATCTGCACAAATCTTAGTAATGATTTTAATTTTAGAAATTATTATGTCTTTGAATAAGAGATACTTTGATAATTATCTTAATTTAAAAATTTTTACTTTATTAGTTTTTATTATTTCTTTAAAAGCTTTTTATATACTTTATCTTTTATTACTTGCTCCCGTTTTCTTGAATAATTTTAAACAAATGAATCTAAGAGATTTATTTCTTAAAACTTTTTTTAAGAATTACATACTTTTATTTTTTCTAATTTTTTTATTAATGTTAATTACTTATTTTGTAAACACTGGTTGTATGCTTTATCCAGTATCCATAACTTGTTTTGAAAATTTTAGCTGGTCAATACCAACAAACCAGGTTGAAGAAATGAATAAATGGTATCAACAATGGTCAAAAGCTGGTGCAGGCCCAGAATTTAGAGTTGAAAATCCAGAAATTTATATCAAGGATTTTAATTGGTTAAAAAATTGGATAGATAAATATTTTTTCAATAAAGTTTCAGATTTTCTTTTAGGATTAATATTTCTGACTTTATTAACAATTATTATTTTTAAATCAGCAATTAAAAAAAATATCAAATTAAAAAAAATTAATTACCTTTTATTATTATATTTTATTATATTAATTTTGTTTTTTGAGTGGTTTTATAATCATCCAGCTTTGAGATATGGAGGATATAATTTAATTGCAATAATTTTTTTTCTACCAGTCTCGATTTATTTATCATGTAAAATATATGATACAAAAAAATTAAAATTTTTTTTTCCTATCTTGATAATTCTAACTATATCTATTTTTTTGGGCAGAAATATAAACAGGATCTACAATGAATATACTTTATATGGTTATAAGCCTTTAAAAGAACCTTTTTATCAAGTAAATGAAAATTATTTTAGAGAGTATAAAAACTTAAAGAATCTTATTAATAGTTACAAAAATTGTAGTCAAAATAATAATTGTTTGACGATTGATGTAAAAAAAAAATATGGTTTTTATATTTTTGAAAATTAATTATGATTAATTTAACTGTAATAATACTCAATTTATTCGATTTTTTTCATAAATTTAAAATTGTTAAATTTTTAAAAAAAATTATGAATAATGATTTTAATTTAGTTTTTGATATTGGTGCACATAAGGGTGAGTCAATAAATCTTTTTTTAAGTAATTTTAAAGTAAACAAAATTATTTCCTTTGAGGCTAGTCCAATCAATTTTGAAATCCTAAAAAAAAAAGAGAATAAACTAAAAAAAAAATTTCCGAAATCAAATATCATTATTGAAAATAAAGCACTTGGTTCTTTGACTGAAAAAAAAAATTTTAAACAATTTCAAGAAAGCTCATCCTCTACTTTGAGTCAAATAAATCAAAATTCAAGATATTTTAAAAAGAAATTCTCCTTTATCAATTTTTTTAAAAAAAAAGATAATTTTTATGATGATATTGAATTAAATATTTCCACTTTAGATGATTATATAAATTATAGGAATATTGGTATAATTGACTTAGTAAAGATAGACACAGAAGGTTCAGAGTTTGATATAATAAAAGGAGCAAAAGAAAATATAAAAAATTTTAAATTAATATTATTTGAACATCATTACGATGATATGATTGTAAAGAATTATACTTTTTCTGATATTAATGATTTATTAAATCAAAATAATTTTTTTAAGATTTTTAAGGCAAAAATGCCTTTTCGAAAAACATTTGAATATATTTATATTAATAAAATTTTTGGTGATAATTTTAAATTTTGACTTATGATAAAGTATATAATAGTCATCACCACATTGTAAAAACTAAATGAAAAAAAAAATAGCATTAATTTTTGGAATAACTGGTCAAGATGGATCATATTTGAGTGAATTTTTGCTTAAAAAAAAGTATGTTGTACATGGGGTAATTAGAAGGTCTTCTTCCTTCAATACATCTAGAATTGATCATTTTTATCAGGACCCACATATCAATAAAAGAAATCTTATTTTACATTATGGTGATGTTACTGACTCAATTTCTGTTTCGTCACTTATAAAAAAAATTTTACCTGATGAAATTTATAATTTAGCAGCTCAATCTCACGTTGCAGTTTCATTTGAGGTTCCTGAGTATACAGCGAATTGTGATGCAATTGGTTCTCTTAGAATTTTAGAGGCAATTAGATTTCATAAACTGCAAAATAAAACAAAATTTTATCAAGCGGGCACCTCTGAGATGTATGGTAAAGTTTTGGAAACTCCTCAAAATGAAAAAACTCCGTTCTATCCAAGAAGTCCGTATGGTGTTGCAAAACTCTACGCACATTGGATTACTGTCAACTACAGAGAAGCATATAATATTTTTGCTTGCAACGGAATTTTATTTAATCATGAAAGTCCTAGAAGAGGTGGAACTTTTGTTACTAAAAAAATTGTTTCAGGGCTTTGTAAGATTAAAAGAGGGTTTCAAAAAACATTATATTTAGGAAATTTAGAGGCAAAAAGGGATTGGGGCCACGCTAAAGATTATGTTATTGCAATGTGGAAAATGTTACAAAAAAAAACCCCCAAGGATTATGTAATAGCAACCGGAACCCAATTGACAGTAAAGGAATTTGTAAATTTAGTCCTGAAGGAATTGAAAATTAATTATTCTTGGAAAGGAAAAGGAATTTATACAAAGTGTTATATTTCAGGTACTAAAAATATAATTGTGAGCATAGACAAAAACTATTTTAGACCTTTAGAAGTTGATACTTTGTTAGGAAATTCAAAAAAAGCTCGAAATGAACTTCAATGGAAACCAAAATACAACGTTAAGTCTTTGATAAAAGAGATGGTGCATGAAGAGCTTAATTCATTAATAGATGATAAAAAAAACTGATAAGATTTTTGTTGCAGGTCACAAAGGTTTAGTTGGTAGTGCTATAGTTAGAAAACTAAGGCTAAAAGGTTTTAAAAAAATTTTAACTGTAGACAAAAAAAACCTTAATTTAATAAATCAAAACGCAGTATTATCTTTTTTAAAAAAAGAAAAACCAAAATGTATTTTTTT
>CENU01068114.1_pt1 | contig 37131 bp, 63 predicted proteins | sample 361331 | NCBI WGS metagenome assembly CENU01 (sample SAMEA2619766, study PRJEB7988) | marine metagenome | isolation source: saline water (ENVO:00002010), including | reverse complement strand
GTTAAACTGGTAGATAGATTAGAGTTTAGTAGAGCAAACTTTACTATCGCCAAAGATTGGGTGAAAGGTTAATATGTTATATGATACAACAGGTTCAGGAGGCGCAATGCTAGGATTTAAAGATTACATAATAAATCATTTGTTAGAAGCAAAACAAACTAGAATTATTATTATGGGTGGTCCAGGTTCTGGCAAGTCAACTTATTCAGAATATTTAATTAGACACTTTGGTATTAAACACATTTATCCTGGTGGTCTATTAAGAAAAGAAATAGACAAAGGTGGTCCAGAAGGTATGAAGATTAAAAAACTTTTAGACCAAGGTAAGTTTGCACCAAACGATGTTGTACTAAAATTAGTAAAAGAAGCATTATCAGAAGATGACGCTTCAAAAGGATATGTTCTTGATGGTTATCCTAGATATATGCAACAAGTAAGAGATATGGAAAGAGAAGGTATCGCTTATGATGTTGTTGTTTATCTTGAAGTTAGTGAAGAAGAAGTAATTAAGAGACTGACAAAGAGAGGAAGAAAAGATGATAAGCCAGATATTATTCGTAGCAGAATTGCTTTATACGAAAAGGAAACAGGTCCAGCGATTGAACACTACAGAAAAAAAACAGGTTTCATTTCTATCAAGGCTGAAGGAAAAGAACCTGGCGACATTGCAAAAGATATTATCAGGGAGATAGAAAGTGAACTTTAACGATTATCAGAATTTTACAAGTGTAACAGCAATTTATGATGACAAAGATAAAATAAATTATCCTATGATTGGACTATGTTCAGAAGTAGGAGAAGTTGCAGACAAAATTAAAAAGAATATGAGAGACGGAAACACATATTCAAAAGAAGATATCGCAAAAGAATTAGGAGATTGTTTGTGGTACATCGCTGCCTTATGTAGAGATTTAGATATCAATATGGAAGATGTAGCAGAAGCAAATTTAGAAAAGTTAAGAAATCGTATGAAACAAAATACAATTTCAGGAAGTGGTGATGACCGATAAGTATAGACCACTACCAGATAATTTGACAATTAAACTATCGCAGATAGAAGGTTATGGTATATTCGCAAAAGAAAATATTGATAAGTGGACTGACTTGGGTATTGGTTGGTTAACACACGGAAGAGAATTATTTAGAACACCATTAGGTGGTTTCATTAATCATAGTGATAAACCTAATGTACAGAAAATTGAAGTTGATGGAAAATATTATGTACAAACATTAACAGATATTAAAAAAGGAGAAGAGATAACTTTAAAGTATACTCTTTACAAAGTATGAAACAATTTAAATCCATAATACAAGAGGGAGTTTACGACCCAGGTATCTTCAAGGCGTTCTTCCTTGCAGGTGGTCCAGGTAGCGGTAAGACATTCGTTACTAGTAGAACTACCGTTGGTATGGGTCTAAAGATGGTTAACTCTGATACAAGATTTGAAAACTATTTAAAGAAGGCAGGTCTATCTTTAAAAATGCCTGACAATGAGGCAAGTGTAAGAGACCCATTAAGAGCAAGAGCAAAACAAGTTACTGGTGACCAGATGGACTTGTATATTAAAAACAGATTAGGTCTTGTTATAGACGCTACAGGTAGAGACTATAACATAATACAGAAACAAAGAAGTATGTTGATGATGTTAGGATATGATTGTTATATGGTATTCGTAAACACTTCTTTAGATGTTGCGTTAGAAAGAAATCAGACTAGAACTAGAACGGTACCAAAAGACATTACAATTAAATCTTGGAATGCAGTACAGAATAATATAGGTCGTTTTCAGAATATGTTTGGTTCTTCACAAATGATTATTGTTGATAATAACAATGCGAGTGAAGATACACTAAACAAAGTTTATACTAAAGTTAGAAACTATGTAAGGGCACCTGTTAAATCTTATATTGCAAAACGATGGATGGAAAATGAACTCCGTAAAAAGAGATTAGGTATTAGAGAAAGTGTCAACGATATGACACACCCTAAAACAGAACCAAAACCTGTAAACAATGTTGTAGGTGACTGGAAGAATATAGATGTACCATCACCAACTTTGAACGATAGTGAAGAGACTAAATCAGAAATGATGATGATGTCTAAACTATTTGAACAAAGAAACAATGCAATTGTACAAAGTATTAAAGACCACGACCAAGAAGTATTTTATGGTATTGAAAGTTACTTAATGAAATACAATTTAGAATACACAATGAAAGATATTCAAAATCTAAAGAAAATAGGTAGTGGTGTTGTAAGACATTTTAAAAATAAGTTTCAAAGACCAAGACCATATGAACTTGCAGACGCTTTAAATATGAAGTTTAATCATATGGAACTTATATCAGATAGTATGAAAACTCCTTCGTATCCATCAGGTCATAGTTTACAATCAAGATTGATTGCAGAATTTTATGGTAAGTTATATCCTAAACATAAACAAAACTTAATTGACTTGTCAGATGAATGTGGTTATGGTAGAGTACTTGCTGGTTGGCATTATCCATCTGACCATATTGAAGGTGTTAACATTGCTAAAAAATTAATCAATATGGTTAATTTACAAGAAAGTATTATTGATATACCACGAAGAACTTATGCACCAGGTGTATTTGATGAAGAAGATACAAACAATCCTAAAATAAAACCAAGTGTTATTAAACTAATCAAAGACCAATTAAAAGTATTTGAAAAAGAATATCCTATTATGAAGTATGGTTTGATTGGTTCTATACTTACGAAGAGATATAGAAATGACGCAGATTTAGATATCAATGTTTTATTTAAAGTACCAGAAAAAGATAGAGAAGAAGAAAGAACTTTATTATCTCTTAAATATCTATCAACAAAGAATCCTGATAACATACAAGGTAAATTAATACCTGGTACACAACACCCTATTAACTATTACTTTTTAACTGACCCTAAACTTTACAAAGACCAAGAACAAAAGGCAGACGCTGTATTCTCAATTACTAGAAATACTTTTGTCAAAAGACCTGAAGACTTTGAGTTTAATGTTAGTGATTACATTGATGACTTCAATAAGAAAGTACAAGAGTTAGATGTTGTCAAAGGTGAATTAAAAAGAGATATAATAGACTATGACGAATTAAAAGAATTAGGTCCTAAAGAAATAGAAGGTTTACAAAATAAGATATCAAGTAAACTAGATGAGATAGAAAATGATATAGAGGACATAATAAGAATTGGTGACGGAGTTGACGCTGAAAGAAGAAAAGCGTTTGATACAGATATGTCGCCAGACGAAATCAGAAAGTATGCTATAAAAAATAGATTACCTAAAAATGTAATCTATAAGATGTTAGAGAAATATCATTACATTACTTTCTATAAAAAGTGCAAAAAGATTATGGATGACGGAGTTGTAACAGACGCTGAAATAGATAGTCTTAAAGAAGCAGTAGGTACACCAAAGAAACATATCGCATTTACATTTGGTAGGTTTAATCCACCAACGATAGGTCACGAAAAGTTAGTAAACAAAGTGGCGTCTGTAGGAGCGAATGATTATCTCATTGTACCAAGTGGGTCTAATGACCCTAAAAAGAACCCATTAAAAGTTAATGACAAAATTAGAATGATGAAAAATATGTATCCTAGACACCAGAGTAAGATAAAACAAATACCTGGCGCTAGAACAGCAATTGAAGTTATTAATAAATTAAATGGTAAAGCAAACGAAATAACAATGGTAGTTGGTTCAGATAGAGTAAGAGAATTTGAAACACTACTTAACAAATATAACGGAGTACAAGCAAGAGGTACTAATTACGAATTTGATAAAATCAATATTGTAAGTGCTGGAGAAAGAGACCCAGACGCTGAAGGCGCTATGGGTATGTCAGCAAGTAAAATGAGAGACGCCGCTAAGAACGATGACTTTATAAGTTTCAAAAAAGGGTTACCAACTTCTTTTAGAGACAAAGAAAAGTTATATGGTCTAGTTAGAAAAGGTATGAACTTACAGGCAAACTTTAGTGGTCCTGGTATAGGTACATATAAACCTACAGCGAGTGTTGAGAGTTTTACTCAATGGCAAATAAGAGACTTGTATATCCGTGAACAACTATTTAACATAAACGATATTGTAGAAGACCAAGAGCAAGATGTACAAGGAAAAGTAATTAGAAGAAGTACAAACTATATTGTAGTAGAAGACGATAATTCTAAACTACATAAATGCTGGATATGGAATTGTATTCCAACAAGTAATATAGACGAAGTAAAATTACACGAAGTAAATCTAAACATAGACTATGGTTTTGAAGCAGTATCAGAAACGGAAGTCAAAATGCAAGAAGAGAAGAACAATGGTAAACAAATTTCTGAAAGAGATAAGATACCGCAAGATAAAGATGTGGCCAAAAAAGACGGTACGCAACCTAAAAAATACTACAAAGATATGTCAAAAGGCACAAAAAGTAAAAGAGCAGATTACTTTGCCAAACAAAAATATAAGAAGTCAGACGATGACAACGATTACAAGGCTGCGCCTGGCGATAAAGACGCTAAGACAAAGACTAGTAAACATACAAAGAAATACCAACAAATGTATGGAAAAGAAGCATACGAAATAGGTAAAGAATACGCCGACCATACGAAGAGTATGACACCTGGTGAACCAGAATATAAGAAAGACGACAAAATAACTGATAAAGATATCAAAGAATGGGCATCCTCAAATGATACTATTGATAAATATAAGAAACGATATGGAGAAAACTATCAAAACGAGATAGATGAGGCTGTGAAAAAGATGGAGGAGAGATTGAAAATTCAATCTTTTAAAGACTATGTTAAGATTTAGTGATTATGTAGGTAAGATAACTACTTCTTTACATTATCATATAGAGAATAACATACCTCTTGCAGAGAATGTGTACAGAGTACATAGTGAAGAGTTTTATAAACTTTTCAGAGAAGCAAGAGACCTCTGGGTTGATGGTTTACTTGATGTTGAAAGTGATTGGGATAGAACTTTATTAGAGAGTGATATTGGAGAGTTTGCAGATTACGAAGGTATGAAAGTACCATTAGATTGTCCAATACAAGAGGAGGAGAAAAAAGACCCACCTCTTAACAAACCTAAAAAAGGTGGACCCAAAAAGTTTTATGTATTCGTAAGAGACGGTGATAAAATAAAAAAAGTAACTTGGGGTGATACTACAGGTTTAAGAGTTAAACTTGATGACCCGAAGGCGAGAAAGAGTTTTGCGGCCAGACATAGATGTGACCAGCAAAAGGATAAAACAAAGGCCGCTTATTGGGCTTGTAACTTACCTCGTTATGCAAAGTCGCTAGGACTTTCAGGTGGAGGTAACTTTTTTTGGTAGGAGGTTTAGATGAGTTGTTTTTACGATATGCGAGAAGACGAGACACAAACTTCTTGGCAGAGAGCATTTAATCACGATGTCAAAGACGAAGAGTTAGTTTGGCATAGAGACGAGAACGATAGAATTGTAAAAGTTATTTCTGGCGTAGGCTGGAAGTTTCAACTTGATAATGAACTACCGATGACTATGGAAGTGGGGAAGAAATTTAAAATTCCTAAAATGACTTACCATAGAATTATAAAAGGTGAAGGACGACTAATTTTAGAAATAAAGGAAATTTAGGAGAAAACAATGACAAGATATACAAAATCAATGAGAGAAGCACTAGAAGAAGTGTGGGCGAATGATGTTGCCATAGAAGAAGGCAAGATGAAAACAATCGCTACTCTTTTTGACCAGGGTAAATCTGCTGAAGAAATTGCGAAGAAAATGAAACTTCCTCTTTCAACTATTAAAACAATTCTAGGTGAGACAGATATCAAAGAAGATACATTAAACGAATTTACAGACGCTCAAATTGCTAAACTAAAGAAAGAATATATGCCTTTAAAAGGTGCTAGAATTTCTATGGCGAAAGCAAATCAATTGAGAAATATCTTTGACAAGATACCTGACCACGCTCTTCCTAAATTATTTAAAGCAGACATACCATTTATATCTGCAATGTCAGTATCAAGAATGATACAAAAGAAAATACCTGTACCAAAAGGTGTTAAACTTTCTGCGTTTGAACAGAAGTCTTGGGAACAAGTACAAGAAGAAACTCTTGAAGAATTTACTAGTCAACAAATCAAAATGGCATATGGTATTGCAAACGATAAAAGATACAAAGGTGGCAATATGACAGGTGCTGTTTCTGCAATTGAAAAAATTGCAAAAGGTTTATCAAAACATCCTGATGTTGAAAAAGTATTAAAAGTAACAAACGAAGATTTAAAAGAATTTAAGAAAATGAAAGTTACCATACGAGATATGGATAAACGAAAACAAGCAATCACAGATTTACAGAAACAAAATTTAGGTGTTTCAGTAACAGGTGGTGTAATCAAAGTTGATGGTAAAGGTAGAGACCTTAATAACTTTGCAAAAGATTTAATGAACTTCTATGGTGCCAATGTTGTTGCAGAAGAAAATGATATTGAAGAAGCGATAGACGAAATGACAAATTATGCTGTTTTTGATATGAGTTATAATAGTAAAATTTTAACTATTCAAAAAAATCTTCAAAAAGCAAGAGATTACAAAAAAGACTATGAAAAAATGGCTAAAGACCATCCTTTATTAAAAAATATTAAATTAAAAATAGCTGCATTGACAAGAGACGCCTCAAATAAATTTTCTCAACCATATTCGTACACAAATAAAACCTTGACTAGTAATATGATTGCAAAAAATAGTAGTGGTAGACCTGTAGTAGAAGAATATGAAGAGTTAAAAGAATACAAAGAGTACCTAGAGTATATGTGTAAGAACTCTGGTCAGGCAAGAACAATTGCTAATATGTTTAAAGGTAAAACAGGTGGTGGTGAAGTAACTGCCTCTGGTTCAGAAGTTAGAATTGATAGTGCAAAAGATGTAGAGAATATTCATAAACAAGTTATGGCGAAGTACGGCGATGATGTTAGAGTTATGACTGCTGAAGGTTTAGTAGAAGGTAAAGGAACTATTAAAGGTTTCAGAGACGATAAAGAAAAGTCTAATATGGTTTCACTTGCTAAACAACACGGTCTAAAAGTATCAGATGTACCAGGTGGTATTGAACTATCAGGTAATATGAGAAAGATACTAGATATGCAATTGGCAACTAGGTCTCACTTGAAGACAGAAGAAAAAGAAGAAGATATGACTAAACCTACTCAATTAAAATCTTTCAAAGATATGAAAGATGAGAAGGTAGAGAAGAAACCTAAAGTAGATGTTGAGGCTCTTAAAGACCAAATACAGATGTTGAAAACTAAATTAGAGAATGAAAAGAATAAGGCAATTAAACCTGAACCTAATTCAGAAACAGGTGAAGTACCTTTATCAGTTGGTCTTGCACAAAAGATATTAAGAGATAAACAAGAAAAAGAAAAGACAAAAATGAAAGAAGGTTTTGCTTCAGACGCTCAAAGAAAGGCCGCTTTTGCAAACGGTTATAAAGAAAAGGGCAAAGATAAAAAAGAGGCAGACTTATCTAAATCACAAATTAAGATGGTACATAAAAAAGCAGATGATTTACCGAAGAAATCCTTTAAAGATAGATATGGTAAAGACGGTGATAGTGTAAGATACGCTACTGCTACAAACATCATTAAGAAAAAAGAAAAAATTGAAATGGTAAATCATCCTGCAAAGATGAAGTACGAACAAATTTCTGCCTTAAAGAAAAAGTCAGATAAATCAGGAATGCCTTATGGTATTCTTAAAAAAGTATATGACAGAGGTATGGCTGCTTGGAAAGGTGGACATAGACCTGGTGCAAGTCAACACCAATGGGCTTTCGCTAGAGTAAATTCATTCATCACAAAATCTAGTGGCACTTGGGGAGGTGCAGATAAAGACCTCGCCGCTAAAGTAAAAGGAAAATAATATGGCATATTTAAAATCAAAACCTGGTTCAGTTGAAGAGGCAATCACGGCTGCAGTAATGCAAGAGAAGTTGTCACCTAAACAGAAGAAGATAGATAAGAACAATAATGGTAAGATTGACGCTTCAGACCTTGCAAAATTAAGAGCAAAGAAAGAAGATAACAATTCAGATACAATATTACCAAAGTCTCAATCTCCTAAATCTGACAATTTAGATATTAAAACTACGGAACCTGCTAAAAAAATTACAGACAACAAGTCAAAGACTGATAAAATAGAAGTAAATCCTAAAATTGACTATTCTGCATAAGAAATAGTTAATTTTTTGCTTGACTTTTACTTTTTTATGAGGTATAATACAAGCATAATGATAAAAGGATTAACACTATGAAATACAAAGAATTAAGAAACGATATAATACTAGAGAATTTTAGACAGAATAATAAGAAACTTCCTAGAATATATTGTGATATGGATGGTGTCCTTTGTAATTTTGAGAAGTCTGCCGAAAAGGCAACAGGTATGTCTATAAATGCTTGGGCAAAAGAACCTGGTAGAAAATACAAAACAATCAGAGATAAATGGCAACCAATTATGCAGACCAAAAACTTTTGGGCTACAATGGATTGGAATCCAGGTGGTCAAAGACTATGGTCTTTCATTAGACAATACGACCCACATATTTTATCTGCATATGTAGAACAAACTACTGACCCTAATTGTATTCCTGGCAAGAGTAAATGGGCAAGAACAAGATTAGGAATGTCTGGTAGTAAAGTAAATTTAGTAAAACGAAGAGAAAAACAAAACTTTGCTAAAGTTGGTGGCCTGCCTACAATCTTGATAGATGACTATATTAAGAACATTAATCAGTTTAAGGCAAGAGGTGGCATAGGTATACATCATACAAGTACTGCTAAGACAATATCTGAATTGAAAAAACTTGGCTTCAAATAAGTATAAATAGTATTGTTATAACAAAATTAAGTTAACTTAAATAAGGAGAATTACAATGGGACTATGGGGAGCAGACACGAATGACGAGAGCAAACCTAAAAACCTGACTACTGAGCAAAAGAAAGAAGTTTTTGCTAATAAAAGTGGATGGGTTCAACAGGCAGGCACAAAGGCGTCAGGAAACGACAACGCAAGCGCTACACCCGAGGTATTAGTCGCTATTGGTGATTTAGCAACACAATTAGGACAAGCAACAATTGACGCTGTAAACTTTGAAGTTGGACAGACGGTATCTGGTGCTGGTGGTTCAGTAGTAAAAGTATTTGTTCATTTCAACGAACAAGTTACGGTTGCAACTGCTTCACCTCTTATGGTTGTTGATAATGACCAAACTGGTTCAGGTGGGAGTGCAAATTTAACTCTTACTATGGACGGTACGCTTCCAGTAACAAGTGATAGTTTACAATTTTCAGCAACGGCTTCAAATGCCGCTGTTAATGCAACCGATGTTTTATCAATCGGTGCTCAAACTATTGACTTGAACGGTGGAACGATAGTAGACACTATTGGTGGTGGAAATGCAGTAAGAACAATAAGTGCCGCTCAAGGTACTGCTGCTGGCACTATCACGGTTGGTAGTTAGTAAAAAAACAACAATAATAATAATTCTAGGGGACCTCTTCAGGTCCCCTTTTTTTATGTATAAATAGTAGTAATGGTCCTGATATGATGTCAGGAGTAGTTTACCGTTAACTCGGAATTATAGGAGAACTAAAATGGCAGATAAAAAAATCACAGCCCTTGATGACTTGGGCACAGCATTAGCAAGTGTGGACTTATTTCACATTGTTGATGACCCTTCAAACACACCAGTAAATAAAAAGGTAACGGCAAAGAATGTCTTTAACCGAATACCTACTTACCTAGGACTTGCAGAAACTTCAGAGGCATTAACTAGTGCTTCAACAGCAATCAATGTAACTTCAGCGATTGCAGAAGTAGACCAATCAGGTGGTACAACATCGTTGTCTCTTGCAGATGGTACAGATGGTCAAATTAAGACCGTCATTGCAATTGGAACTGGTGGTAACAATATAGTAATAACACCAACTAATTTGAGAGGTGGTTCAACTATCACTCTAAACGGTGAAGGTGAAACGGTTACTTGTTTATTTAAAAATAGTAAATGGAATGTAATCGCACATAATGGTGCTACAATAGCATAATAAATTTTTGAGGAGATATAATTATGGCTTTATCAATTGGAGTAGTTGAGAAAGAATACAATACATTATTTAAAGAACGAGCAGCTTTGACTGAAACGGTCAATAAGTTAGAACAAGACTTGGCAAATGCGAAGTCTCAACTTAATGCCATACACGGTGGTGTACAAGTTTGTGAAAAACTTTTGGCAAAAGCGGACTCGGACTTAACATTAAGAGAAGCAGAGAAAGAACTTAAACCTTTAGTGGAGCAAAAAAGTGAGTAATATGGATACAATAACTAGAAAATCTGAAACCCTACAGGAAATATTAACTACAAATCCTAACGAAGTTAATAAAGAAAAGGAACTTAATGATTTTGAAGAAGATTTAGTTAATCCTAAATCTGATAAATTAAAAGAAAAAGAGGAAAAAAATGAAAACATTTAAAGAACATTTAAAAGAAGGCAATGGAAAAATGGTTGGTACTTCTACTAGTAATGCAGTAGAAGATGGCAGTATGTCAACAGCCAATTTGAAAGACCCATCCGTTCTACAAAGAGTTAATGCGTTTGTTGGTTCTGTAGCAGATATGGAATATATCAAGGCTCAGTACGCAGTAGACAAGTTAAGAGAAAACCTTATGAGAATAGGATTAGATATTAGTCCTATGAAATTAGAAGGTGCAAGTGGTACGGTAACAGGAGAAGTTAAGCAATTTGGTGGTACTTATGGTAAGACTACTGAAACTAAACCTGAAGATGTGGTAGTAGATAATGGTCCAGGTATTGATAATTTAAAATTAGAAGTTAAATACGAAACATTGTCTAACGGTTCATCAAAGGTTTACGCTAAACTAGTGTAAACATATGTTCAAACAGATAACCGAAGATAATTGGTTATTGTATGCTCAAAAGCATTATGATAATCCAACATTTGAAACTGAAAAAGAATTTTGGGATGATATAAAGAGATTTAAATATCTCAAAAGATTGTTTCGGAAGTATGAACTCACAGGTAAATTAAAGATACGCCTTGTGGTAAATCATATTATCGTTTTACAAAATGTCTTTGGTACAGACGCCGCTATAACTTTATTATTATATAAAAATGATATAAAGTATTGGCCAATGTTAAAATCTGTTTTTCAGTATCTTAATTATTTGTTTCCGAAAGAGTTAATTGCTTTGACGGAAGACGAATTTATAAAGAGAGAATTAGAGAGACTATAATGGCAAGTAGAGCAGTAGATTTATTAATAGCATATAGAGTGATTAAGTTATTAGTTACTCCGTTTGATAAGCAAGAAGCATTTGCTACAGGTATCATTGATAAAAATGGTAAGGTTTTAAAACCAAACAGACTATTAAAAACATCAAAAGAAAAATCATCGTATACTATGTTACATAGATTTGTTTTTAACCTAAAACGAATACTAGGTAAAGTTGGTCTTGGTGGTCGTATTGGTAGTTTCGCTACAGCACTTGCATTATTAGTTAAAGAAGATAAAGATTTTGCAGATAGACATAGTGCAATATTAGAAGAGACTTGTATGAAATATTTAAAGTCAATAGATGAGTTTAAATATCCTACCTTTGTTAACGAAGAATACTTTGTACAAAGAAAATTACAAGAAGGAACATATATGTTGAAAGAAGACCTGTATGATGGTGATGAGTTTATTTCAAAAGATAGTGAAATCGTCTGTATGGAAGAAACCTCACCCATAAATAATATATTAGGGCTAGACATATACAATTTACACACAGAAAGTGGATTAGAAGTTTTAGTCCCAGGAGATTTATTATATGCAAAACTTTAAAGATGTATGGGAAGCGTGTTGGACTGGTTACAAACAGGTTGGTTTCAAGAAAAAAGGAAACAAACAAGTACCTAATTGTGTACCAGAAGAAGCAGAAGCAATATTTGATTTAGATGAAAAGGCAAAAGAGTTTCATCTATTTACAAATAAACCAGACGCAGAAAAGAAAGCAAAAGAGATTGGTGGTAAAGTAGTAACTGGTACTGGTAAGTCAACTGGTTATTTCGCCGCTATGAAAGAAGACGCTCCAGCAAATGCTGTCGCAGGAGGTGGAGTATCTATGCCACCAGACGCAGTACAAGATAAGAAAAAGAAAAAAGATGACGCTGAAGATGTTTTAAGAAGAACAATAATCAAAAAGTTATCTTCAAAAATTCAAGAAAATAATGTAGGTAATAATGCTATACTAAATGGTGTATTAGACCAATTAGATAGATTAGATGTAATCGTAGATGAACTTACATATGGAAAGTCAGAAGCGACTTTCGTAGATACAACTCCTAAAAAAACAATACTAGAAAAAGCAAAACTAAAAGAATATGGTAGTGGTGCTCTTGGTAGTATTGGACAAGGTAGTTATGGGGCAATGCACCCTATCGCTTCACTAGGTGATACACCACCAAAGGGTAGACATAGAACTATGAGAAGTGTAGGACTTGTTTCACAAAAAGACCCTAGGCACGGTATAGACCAAGATAAGAAAACAGCAAACTTAAAAGTTGTTGCAAGAGAAGACGCACCTGATACCGAAGACGCAATGAAAAGATACAAAGCAGGTAAGGCAGGTTTTGGTGATATAACTCACCTAAAAGCAAAAGGATTAATAAAGAGGTCAGATGGAACAAAACAAAAATCTGACAAATACAAATAAGGAGTAAATATGTTTAATGGTTTATTAGACGCTATATTCTTACCACCTAGAAATTGGGTGTTGAATAAGGCTCTGAAGTTTAAGTCAAAGGATTTGAATAACGAAGAAATTGCAAAGTTGATGATTGCAGGAGTTGAAGTTAAAGATAAAGGACAAAATAAAGGTGAGATTACGGTACCTGCTGGGTACATAACTGACCTTGCAAGTGTACCAAGAATATGTTGGGCTTTTATTGCACCATTTGATGTTGCAAGAGCAGCCGTGATACACGATATACTATACGAAAAAATTAACGGTGCTTTTAAAGACGGAAGAATACCCACAAAGAAACACCGAGAACTATATAGAAGTATAGCAGATAATATATTCAGACAAGGTATGGAAAATTCAGAACCTTCAGTTCCTAATTGGAAAATCAAGTCTGCCTTTTACGCTGTAAGAATGTTTGGCCGTTGGGCAATCAATAATTCTGCACCAAGAGGACAAAAACCAAATCAACCATTGGTATTGAAATAATATGTGGTTCTTTTTAGTTAAGTCAGTCGCTGGTGCTATCATAGGGCAATCTACAAATGCTTGGTTTAAGAAAACTAAAATGGGTATTTGGTTTTACAAGAAAGTAGATGGCTGGTATAATTGGGCTGCGAAGAGATACGATTTACAAATACTAACACAGGAAGAAAAACTTATTAAAAAGTTTCCTATGTTAGTCGCAAAGATAAATAAATTAGAAGACCAGTTAGCAAAACAAAAACTGGAAATAGTAAAACTTAAAGGGAGAAAATAATGTTTTTAACAATAGGTTTAATTATAGGGTTTGTATTAGGTTGGTATGTCAATGAAAAATTTGAAGACCTTGCCGAACTCGCTGGTAAGTTAAAATTTTGGAAGAAGTAAGTCTTTGGATGTTTAGAAAAACATTAGTAGAGTATATTTGTATTAACAATTACTCTCCTAGACAGGCAAGACTTATGATAATGGAGAAAATAAAGTAATGATATTTGGATATGCAAAAATGATAATGGTTGGTGTGTTGGTCGCTGGTATCGCAGGTGCTGGTGTATATGTAATGAAGTTACAAAAAGACAACGCAATTCTTAAAGCCAATCAAATCAAACTAGAGCAATCAGTAGAAAGTCAGAAGAAAGTAATAGAAAAGCAGAAAGCAGACTTTGGTCAGATACTTGAAGCGAACAAGAAAATGAACGCTTTAGTTAATAATCTACAAAAAGATTTAGCAGATTTAGATAAGAGATTTACTAAAGGTGGAAGAGACTTTGGTAAAGTTGCATTAGAAAAGACAAAAGTAATAGAGAAGATAATCAATAGTGGTAGTGATAATGTTCTCCGTTGCGTAGAAATATCAATGGGAGCACCATTGACAGAAGAAGAAAAGAAAGCCACGAAGAAGTCTCAAATTAACAGAGAATGTCCAACAATAGCGAACCCGAATTATGTACCATATAATAATTAGTATATTACTCATATTCATTCTATCAGGTTGTTCTAGCGTCAAGAAACTTGACATATTTACAACAGAGGTAGAAAGACAAGAGTTAGACCTACCTAAACCTACTACACCTGAATTAGAGAAGTTAAGATGGATTATCATCACTTCTGAAAACGCAGACGAGGTATTTGCAAAACTCAAAGAAGAGGGTATAGACCCTGTCTTATTTGGATTAACAGATAAAGATTTTCAATTAATCGCAAAGAATTTCGCACATATCAGAAATCATATGAAACAGACTAACGACCTAATTGACGCATATAAAGAATATTACGAACCTGATAGTCAAAAATCTGACAAGTAAAAAAGTCAAATTTTTCTTTTAAAACAAAAGCCTACTTTTTATAAATAATCATATAGACAAACACTATGTCTATGAGAATTAAGAAATAAAAAAGGGAACACACAATGGATAGATTATCAAAGTCTATTTTGTTATGTGTTGTTATGATTGGACTCTTCATAGGGTCTTCTTGGGCTGATACTACTTCAAATGGGGCGACTACCAATGCACAGACTAATACTTCTGGCAGTAATACCACTATATCTGGTGGGTACTCGCAAGAGAGCACTACTACATACCAATCTGGTTCATCTAGTAGCACGACCTCTACAACTAACAACTCTACAAACAACACTTCAAGTCTAAAAGACCAACAGAATACTGCCTCAGCACCTTCTATGAGTGCGATGTCGCAGGATGTTTGTGCCGTAGGTATATCAGGTGGATTACAATATCCAGGTATTGGTATGTCTTTCGGAAAACATATGATAGACGAAAATTGTGAAAGAATTAAACTATCCAAAGTTTTAAACGATTTAGGAATGAAGGTTGCTGCCGTATCAATCCTATGTCAAGACCCTAGAGTATTCTTTGCAATGGAACAATCTGGTACTCCTTGTCCTTTCCAAGGTAAAATTGGAGTAGCGGCTGCAGAAGAGTGGAAAAAATACGATAAATTAAGACCTGATTTTGATGTCTATACAGAAAGATTGGCTCTTATACAAAACAGAAACAAAGAAGACGAAGACAAAACAGCAGAAGAGAAATCTCTACAAATGCAACTTGACGAAACTACCGTTATTCTTAATGCAATCAAAAAAGAAAATGAGAAGATTGAGAACTACACAAAGAAAGTTGAGAAGCAGTTAGAGAAAGAGAAGAAAAAGAATGAGAAAAAGAAAAAGAAAAAATCTTCTGCAAACTTTGATACTTCAGGAACAGAAACACCAAAGGTTAAGTAATGGAATTTATACTAATATATTTAGGAGTTATGGCATATGTCTGGTTTAAAGTGGACCGTTTTGCTGACGATATTAACCCTTACAATTTTTTCAGTAAATAGTAGTAAGGCAAATACAACTTGCGTCACCAATAGTTTAGGGGATAGAACCTGTACAACCGTAACAGGTAACATTCTTAGCAACTCAACATTCGGTACAGGAAATACTACAACCACAACTGACTGGTCAACAACTGGTTCAGATGGTATTCACACACACGGAAACTTTGGTAATTTTCCATATGGTACAGGTATGGATACTTCTGGTGGTGTTCTTGCGTTTGAAGGTCACGATGAAGATAATGTCTTTCAAGACAGCGCCCTAGTTGGCGATGGTCACTTAACACAATCACAAATTAACGAAGGTTTTGTTTCAACGATGTCTGCCGATGTCTGGTTTTGGAATAATATTGAAAATACCTTCACAATGAAACAAACTATCACAGCCGCTGATGGTACCGTTACTACACAAACAAGAGTAATAAATGACAACGACCCTAATAGAGTATTTAATAGTGGTCAGTTTACAAACTATACAGATAGTTATACTCAAAATCCAAACTCACAAACAGACTTTACAATAAGAGCCGAAGTATTTAACCTAGGTGATGGTTCAAATAATGACAATCAACACCGTGGTCCCGATGTAGACAATGTTCAGTTATCTATTACTACACTAGGACAAACTACAAGTTGTCAACAATTAGGTACTTGTACAAGTGCTGGTACAGATTTAAATAACGCATTAGATTTAAAAGACGATACAACAGGTATAGATTTATTTGAACAGATTGACCAAGATGTAGAAACGGCAATTGAAGATTTCCAACAAGCAGAATTTAATAACGAAGTTAATCTACCTACTACTATGGATTTTGGTATTGTAGATATGACAGCAATAGAAGAATTAGAGGTTATAGTACCAAATGAATTTGGTGGCTTTGATGAGATACCTTTAGAAGTATTTGTAGTAGAAAGTTTTGATAACTTTATAGACACAAACGATTTAAGAGACACTTTTGAACAAGAATTAGTTGTACAAGATATTAGCGAACAGGAATTTTTTAACGAACTATCAAGTCAGATGGCAGAAGAACTTACTATGGAAATGAATTTTGACAGACCTCTGCCACCTATGGAAATGCCAATGGATGATTTACCTCCTATTGAAATGCCAATGGAAACTGATATGATGACTGAAATGCCAGAACTGATTGAGATACCAGAAGATGAAATGTTTGGCAGTACAGGCGCTGAAATTGATTTTGGAAGTCCTAATATGATGACCGAAATGCCTGAACCTGAAATGATAGAAGAAGACTTTGATATGGTAGAACCACCTATGGAAATGGAGACAATGACCGAAGAGACTATGGTTACAAGTCTACCACCTGGGATGCGTGAACCTGAAATGGAGGAACCAGAAACTATCAGAGAGGAGATACCTAATGTAAGAAACGAACCGATGACGGAAGAAAATACCGTAGAAGAAGAACCAGCAATGGCAGAACCTTCTATGGCAGATGAACCACAACCAGAGGAACCAAATGCAAATAATACAACTTCAAACAACGAACCTACTGACACCGAGACTATTGAAGAAAATGAGACAGGCCGTCCGAACACAATGGAGACAGAAACACAATCAGAAGAAACTCCAAATGAAACTAGAATGGCTGAAAATACGGAAGCAGAAGGAGAGGAGACGAAGACGAATAATGAAGAAAGAGTGGATGCAAGAGAGACTGACACTACAGAGACAGCAGATGTTAAGGTTAGAACTACAGAAAATGTACAAGTCAGTAGCATAGGTATAAAAGTTGCAAAGATTATCGCAAAACTTGAATTAACATTGAAGAGGGTTGATGATAAGGTTAAGGCAATTCAATATGTAACACTTAAAGGTATTCAATCAGAAGCACCTAATTTAAATTTATATGCAAAGAAACAATTTTATCAACCAACTTCACTTCAAGATGGTAATCCTGATTTCTTTAATCAACTAAATATTGAGCAACAACAAATATATGGTAATGTAACTCTTGCACAATACAGCGATAAAGACCCGCTGATTGTACAGAAGAGAGAACTTAATAGAATAAATAGTGAAAAACAGAGATTGTTGATAGAGATACAACAATTGAAAGAAAACTTATAGGAAAAATCAAATGGACAAATTAAAAAATAATCTAGCAAGTATCGCCGCTCTGATAGCAGCCATAGTTGCAATTGGTGGTGGTTTTGTAAAGTATGGTGAACTTACTACAAAGTTAACTGCTTTAGAAAATCAAAAAGGCGTGAATATCGCACCACTACAAGAACAAGTTAAACAACTACAGATTGACCTAACATCTTTAACAACTAAAGTTGATGGTATGAATGTAGATGTAGATTTATCTGATATGGATAAAAACAAAACAGGAATTGCAGTAAACAATAAAGAAATTGAAGTTTTAAAATTACAAATACAAGAGTTAAAATTAAAGTCTTCAAATCCCTTAGCGAACTAGAGGACAATTAAATGGAAAGAAGCGGCAACGGTAACGGCGAGACTAGAAAGACTATATCTTCACTAGGAAAAGAAGTCGCCGACAATAGAACAAGTATAGAGGTTTTAAAATCTGAACTTCAGCAATCTACTATGGTACACAAAAGACTAGACACAGCGATTGAGAAGTTAACAGGTATATCTTCTAGCATTAAATCTATGCTTGCCGTACACGAAGAGAAATTATCTCAAGCAGAAAAACTAGACGAAATCATCTTCTCTAAATTAAAAGATAGACAAGAAGATACAGAAAAAAGATATTCTGCATTAAAAGAAAATATAGAACTTACAGAAAAGAGAATAATGAACGAAATCAAGTCAATCAAAAATACACTTGGAGATAGAGTAAATGTATTAGAAAAGTGGAAATGGTTGATTATTGGTGGTTCTATAGTAATTGGCTTCATCTTGGCAAGAAACTTTCCGCTTGTCGTAGAATTGATGAAGGTCCAGTAAGGGTTATCACTATTTTCGGATAGGTGCTTGACATAGTACCTCATTTAGTATATGATGAGTACTAAATGAAAAAAGAGTGCAAATATGTCAAGTTATATTGACCTAAAATTTATCAACGAAATATCAGCAAGACTTGGTCACTTCAAGAAAAAAGGGGATTACCTCTTCAACTTCAGGTGTCCACATTGTGGCGATAGTCAAAAATCTAAACTGAAAAGTAGAGGTTATTTCTATCGTGTAAAAAATGATATGTTCTTCAAATGCCACAATTGTGGTATGGGACAAAATCTTGCTAACTTTCTAAAATTTATTGACCCAAAAGTTTACGAACAATATCTATTAGAAAGATATAAAACGGCGTCACCAGCGACACCGAAACCAGAGTTTAAGTATGATTTTAAACCTGATATAAAAGATGACTTCATAAGTGATTTAACTAAAATTGCTGATTTAGATAAAGAACACCCAGCAAGAAAAGTTGTAGAGAAAAGACTTATACCTGAAAAGTTTTATGATAAGTTGTATCTCTGCAATAAGTTTTATTCGTGGGCACATAAGATAGCACCACGAAAATATAATACAAGTAAATACGACCACCCTAGATTAGTCATACCTTTTTATGATGAACAAGGTAAAGTATTTGCATATCAAGGCCGTGCATTTGGAAACGAAACTCCAAAGTATGTAACAATCAAGTTAGACGAAAACAAACAAAAGATATTTGGATTAGAAAGAGTAAATTATACACAACATATATTTGTGGTTGAAGGTCCAATTGATAGTTTGTTTTTAGATAATTGTATTGCGGCTGGTGGGGCAGACTTAACTTTAGATAGTAAGATTGACCCTAGTAAAGTTACATATATATTTGATAACGAACCGAGAAATAAAGAAATAGTAAGTCGTATGGAAAAAATAATAGAACAAGGTTACAACATTTTTATTTGGCCAAACGACATTCAACTGAAAGATGTAAATGATTTGATTATGACAGGAGTTACGAAAGTACAATTAAGTGAAATTATAAGTATCAACACATATTCAAAACTATCAGCAAGTCAGCAATTAATAACATATAAGAAAGTATAGAGGGATAAAAATTATGGGCGAAAACGGTGTAAGCGAAATTTATGTAATTAAGAGAAACGGCAGAGGACGAGAACAACTTAATATTGACAAAATACACGATATGGTAGAATACGCCTGTGAAGATATAAAAAGTGTATCTGCCTCCCAAGTTGAAATGAATAGTGGACTTCAATTTTATGATAACATTCCTACCGACCAAATTCAACAAATATTAATAAAATCTGCTTCAGATTTAATCTCACTAGAAACACCAAACTATCAATATGTTGCCGCTAGACTACTACTTTATAGTTTGAGAAAATCTATTAACAGAAGATTGTGGGACCACCCTAGTTTAAAAACACATATTAATAAATGTGTAAAACTTGGTGTCTATGATAAGAACATTTTAGATTGGTATTCAGAGGCAGACTTTGACCGTATGCAAACTATGATAGACCACGATAGAGATTATAATTTTACATATGCAGGTTTAAGACAAGTTATGGATAAGTATCTTGTTCAAGATAGAAGTACAGGTGACATTTACGAGACACCTCAATTTATGTATATTATGATTGCGGCTACTATCTTTGCACAATATCCTAAAAATAAAAGATTAACATATGTAAGAAAGTATTATGAAGCGATTAGTAAATTTAAAATTAACATTCCAACTCCTGTTATGGCAGGTGTTAGAACGCCTATTAGACAATATGCAAGTTGTGTCCTTGTTGATGTGGCCGATAGTCTTCCTAGTATATTTTCTTCTGATACTGCTATAGGTTATTATACTGCTCAAAGGGCAGGTATTGGTATCAACGCAGGAAGAATTAGAGGTATCAACTCAAAGATTAGAGGTGGCGAAGTTGCACATACTGGTGTAATACCTTTTCTAAAAAAGTTTGAGGCAACCGTAAAATCTTGTACACAAAATGGTGTAAGAGGTGGTTGTGCTACGGTACACTTTCCTATCTGGCATAAAGAGATAGAAGATATTATTGTATTGAAAAACAATAAAGGTAGTGAAGATAATAGAGTTAGAAAATTAGATTACTCTATTCAAATATCTAAACTATTCTATGAAAGATTTATTAATAATGAAGATATAACTTTGTTTTCACCACACGAAGTAGATGGTTTATACGAAGCATTTGGTACAGATAAATTTGATGAACTATATTTAAGTTATGAAAAGAATACAAAAATTTATAGAAAGAAAATATCTGCACAATCTTTATTCTTTGATTTACTAAAAGAAAGAGCAGAGACAGGTCGTATCTATATTATGAATATAGACCACGCTAACTCACACTCTTCATTTAAAGACAAAGTTAATATGAGTAATTTATGTCAAGAGATTACATTACCTACAGACCCTATAGAACATATAGATGGAGAAGGTGAAATTGCATTATGTATTTTAAGTGCAATCAATGTAGGTCTTTTGAAAAATTTAGACGAATTAGAAAGTCTATGTGATTTATCAGTAAGAGCATTAGAAGAAGTAATAGACCATCAGAAGTATCCTGTAAAGGCCGCTGAAGTATCTACAAAGGCGAGAAGAAGTCTTGGTATAGGTTATATTGGTCTTGCTCATTACCTTGCGAAAAAAGGTTATACATACGACCAGAAGATGGCGTGGAAAGAAGTTGATAAATTAACAGAGGCATTTCAGTATTATCTATTGAGGGCGAGTAATGAAATCGCAAAAGAAAAAACTAAATGTGATTACTTTGATAGAACAAAATATTCCGATGGTATCTTACCTATTGATACTTACAAAAAAGAAGTTGATGAGATTGTAAATCGTAAACTCAGCTTTGATTGGGAGACATTAAGAAAAGATATAATGCAGTATGGGCTACGACACAGCACTCTCTCTGCCCAAATGCCTTCGGAATCCTCTAGTGTGGTATCAAATGCTACAAACGGCATTGAACCACCTAGAGACTTTTTAAGTGTTAAGAAGTCAAAGAAAGGTACATTGAAACAAGTTGTACCTGACTATGCTAGATTGAAAAACAATTATACTTTGTTATGGGATATGAAAGACAATACTGGATATATAAATGTTGTATCAGTAATGCAGAAATATTTTGACCAAGGTATATCAGGCAACTGGTCTTATAATCCTGAACTATTTTCAGAGAACCAAGTACCTATTTCTACAATGGCAAACGACTTATTAACAACTTATAAATATGGGTGGAAGACTTCCTACTATCAGAATACATATGATGGTAAGAAAGAAGAAGTTGAACCTTTACACCCTATGACTTACGATGAGCAGGTAGTAGGTTCAGTAAACTTACAGCCAGAACAAGAAAAGAATGTGTTACAAGATATCACTATTCCTACAACACCAGAAGGTGAAGAGGAATGTGAGGCGTGTAATATTTAATAAAGAGAAAGATAAAAAAATAAATGGCAACTAGTGTGTTTAATAAAGAAAAAGGTTTAGACTTTACAAAGCAACCGATGTTTTTCGGTGAAGATTTGCAGGTACAAAGATATGATAGTATGAAATATCCTATCTTTGATAAGTTGACACAACAACAATTAGGTTTCTTCTGGCGACCAGAAGAAGTTTCATTACAAAAAGATAGGTCAGATTGGTCACTATTAAGACCAGAACAAAAGTTTATATTTACTTCTAATTTGAAATACCAAACAATGTTAGATAGTGTACAAGGCAGAGGACCTTGTTTGGCATTTTTACCTTTTGTATCATTACCAGAATTAGAAGGTTGTATTGTAACTTGGGACTTCATAGAGACTATTCATAGTAGAAGTTATACATACATCATTAAGAACTTATATTCTAATCCAGGCGAAGTATTTGATACTATCATAGACGATAAGAATATAGAAGTTAGAAGTGAAAGTATTACTAAACATTACGATGAACTAATACAATTAGGTAATAAGAAATCTATTGGTATGGAAGTAGATGAGTATGAACTAAAAGAGAAGTTATGGCGTACACTATGTACGGTAAACATACTAGAAGGTTTAAGATTTTATGTATCGTTTGCTTGTAGTTTCGCTTTTGGTGAACTTAAATTAATGGAAGGTAGTGCAAAGATTATATCATTTATTGCAAGAGACGAAAGTCAACATCTTGCTGTATCACAAAGAATTATTAATAACTACAGAGGACCAGAGAATGATAAAGTTATGAATAAGGTTATTAAAAACAATGAAAAGTATGTAGAGAAGTTATACGATGACGCTGTATTAGAAGAGAAAAGGTGGGCAACACATTTATTTTCTAAAGGTTCTATGGTAGGTCTATCAGAAAAACTACTACATAACTATGTTGAGTGGACTGCTAACAAGAGAATGAAGGCAATAGGTTTAAAAGCAAAGTATGATGTTGGAAGTGCAAACCCATTACCTTGGACCGAACATTGGTTCAATTCAAGAAGTCTACAAAATGCACCACAGGAAACAGAGATTGAAAGTTATGTTATCGGTGGCATTAAACAAGATGTAGAGAAAGACCAGTTTAAGAAATTTAAATTATAATATGAACAAGAGAAAGTATCATTGTCCTCATTGTGAGGAGGAGTTTACATTAGTATGGGAGCAAGAAGATTTAGAACCAATCTCTTGCGTCTTTTGTGGTGCGGCTCTTGACAACGCAGATGAAGAAGAACTTATTGAGGAGCAGGAGGATGACGAAGATAATTGGAATTGATTATTCTTTGACTTGTCCTTGTTGTTGTATATTTGAAAGTGAAGATTTAAGTTATGAAAATGCAAAGTTTTATTATCTTACAAGTACTAAAAAATACGAAGGTGTATTTTTAGATGGTAAAGTTATTGGTGACAGAATAGAAGACTACACCAATCAACAAGAACGACACGATAATATATCTAATTGGGTATTCAAAAGAGCAGTAGGAAATAGTATTAATCCTACGGTATTCATAGAAGACTATTCTTTTGGTAGTAAAGGTAGGGTGTTCAACCTTGCCGAGAACACAGGTTTACTTAAACATAAACTTTACAAAAAGAATATGAAATTTGTAACACTAGTACCATCAGTTATTAAGAAGATGGCAACTGGTAAAGGTAACGCAGACAAAACAAGAATGTATGATAAGTGGTATGAAGAAACAGGTATAAATCTGATGGAAGCACTAGACCAACAAACTCTATCAAATCCTGTTACTGACATAGTAGACGCTTTCTACATTGCAAGGTGTGGCTATGACCAAACTATGGACAAAGATAAAGAATAAGGATAGATGGTTAGGACTTGCAATCGCAATTTCTTCAGTTTACATACTATCAGAAGCAAATGTAGATACTCAATGGATAGGTTGGTTCCTTTCAATTATAGCGTGTATAATGTGGGTCTGGTTCGGGTACAGAGATAAAGATTATCCGAGAGCATTGATGGAATTGATGTATTTACTACTATCTATGCGAGCAATGTTCAATTGGCTCGCCTAAAAACCCTTTAAAATCAACAAAAAAACTTCAAAAATAGTGAAAAAAGTGCTTGACAACGCTTTTTACCTATGGTATTATGTATATATGATGAAAAATAACACAATATCTAATATTCTTAAATGGCTCGGAACAGGTGTTTTGATACTTGGAGTAGGGCTAAACTCTATCAATATATACCCTTTAGGACCCATTATAACGGTTTTAGGAGGGTTCCTATGGGTATTCGTAGGTATCATATGGAAAGAGTATTCTATCATCACAACTAACCTAGTATTATCAGTCGTATCAATCGTTGGATTGATGTGGAATATGGGGTATTTCTCTTGATTTTAGAACAAAATAAGAACAAAAAAAGTGATATTTTATGTGGATTTCGCTTGACATTATATACAGATATGTTATTATATAGTATGAATTTAATTAACAACACTAACAAAGGAGACAAACACTATGTCTAAAACAATGCAATACTTCTGGGACGAAGCAGAAAAAAATGTAGATAACTTAATATCTAAAATGGTTGACGGTCAAATTGATTGGGATACTTGTAAGAGTAAAATCTTGAAAGTTGAAGGTCTTGACTTGACTGGAGTTGACGAAGACAATGTTGATGAAGTTATGAACGAGGTTTCTCTTGATTTAAAAAAGAAAGAATCCGATGTTGATATTTCAATCAATTTAGAAAACGATAGTAAGTTAGGTAAATAATGATATTATCGTTTTTTCTACTTATGGGATTTATGTTAACAACAATTATAATATTGAGAAAGGTACTATCATAATGACACTACTAGAACATCTTAAAAATATCAATGCGAAATCTAAAGAGAAGATGGATAAAGAACCAGGTCTTTGGATTGGTATGATTACAGAAGATTTAGAACATTGGAAGAATTATGGTATTACAACTCCTGCTCAACTAGACAGGTATTTCCTAGAAACAGATGTTTACGAAATGCACAAAAGTGCCTATGGCGTAAAAGGTAGACATTACGAATTTTCTAAAATGTCAGACGATGACCTTAAAAAAGAATTTGAACATTTATGTAAAGTGGCGCAGTACGAAATGGAACAAGAAGAGAAGGCAGAGAAAGAGGCCTATAACAACTTTGAAAAACAGATTAAGAAAAATCTTGAACTTGGCGCAAGTGATAGAGAGAATGCTATTCAATGGGTATTAGACGCCGAAGGTCTAACAGAAGAGAAAGATACAGGTTATATTTGTTATACTTTAGGTCTTTCATATGATAAAGAATATATTTTTAAAACAAAACACTAACGAGAGGATACATTATGATAATTAATATTGGTGATACAATCAGAGACGAAAAAGGTAGAGAAGGTGTTATAACTAACATCGGTATTGCTACTGAAAAGACAGACATCGCTGCCGAGTTAGATACGGCCGCTTCTGTAAAAACATATGATACTGAATTAGATTACACAGGTGCAATTACCTTTGGAAGTAATTGGTGTTATTTTATGCAGATAAAAGATGTAGTTAAGAAAAACGAATATATAGAAGATAAGAGTTGGATGGAGTAAGAAATGATTGATGTAATAATCGTAATAGACGAACTCAAAAAAATCAAACAAGAATTGACACTTGGCAATCAGGCAATGGCGATTAAACTCATTGACGAAGGTATTGCTTATCGTGAAAAAGAAATCAAAGAATTTGAGAAAGAATACGCACCTAAAATGCCAATAGGTGACCTTGCAAACGACCCTATAAAAACATTTAATTAAAAGGAGAATATATGTTTACTGAAACAATATTAGGTCTATTTGTACTATCTGTATTAGGTGGTGCTTTTGTTTATCTTCTAATAGAATACAATGATAAGATAAAGAAGAAATTAAAATTAAGTGAAACAAGATTTTGGAAAAAGAATGCTCAGATGGAATTACCATTTGGCAAAAGAAAAAGAAACCAGATGATTAATGAAGGTATTGCCAACAGAGTGAAAAAGGCAAGAAACAAGAAACCAAGGAAAACCAAGTAATTTATGGTATACAAACATACACAGGTATGCCCTAATGCCGCCCCAGCGCCCTCCTACGGCGCCGTTTTTGGGCGAAAACCCTATAAATCAACGATTATCCAATGCTTGACAGGTAATCAGATTTATGTTACTATAACACTAACAATTGAGAGAGGTCTAAAATATGTCGTTTAGTTACACGAAAGAAATGGTACACGATGAATTCAAAATCGCTGCCGCCAAAGATAAAAAAGGCAAAAAAGAAAAATACGATAACCGTATTCAATTTCTTAAAGAAATGAAACAACTCAAAAAAGAAAATCCAAGTGCGATGAGGGATGTTCATATTACTCAAAAACAATTTGATAATTTGATATTCGCCTGGTCGGCACCTAATCCAAGAGACCACTTCTATATGAAAGTCTTTGGTAGAACTTACTTGGACCAGAAACAATTTGAGGCAAAGAAGTATGGCAAAGACAAAGAAGAACTGCTTAACTAGAGAAATGCGATTAGAGATAGTAAGAAAAAATCACAACAAGTGGTTGAAGTCTATCGGCGTGAATTTAGATAGTAATGGTAAAGTGATTAATAACTTTCAAGGTTATCCTTTTCCAGATTACTCTTCTAATAGAAAATCACTACCTTGTTCAAACAGGATAGTGTCAGGTGCAACGAAAAGAGAGGTTATTAAACCTAAACTACCTGAAGGTAAAACAATCAGTATTGCATACAACAAAGGTAATTATCAAGTTGTAGACATTGCTGATATTACAACAATGGGAAGGAAAGTATGAACAAAATACTTTTAGTATGTGCGATGGTGTTGTTTGCAACAACAACTATTGCAGAAGAAAACAAAACAATTACACCGCAAGAGTTTGCTAACACTATTATACAGACACCAGGCAAACTTGTAACTTTTATACAAGGTGAAGTTGAGAAAACGAAAGACTACCAGGCAAAATCTTGGGCGTCTGCAAAAGAACAATCAACTAATAATTGGAATACGATTAAGGGTTGGTTCGGGAGTAAATAATGGACTTTCAATTAACGAGTAATAATGATGGTACATTTCTTATTAGGCCTGTGTCCGCAAGGGCAGAGGTCTGGTGGAAAGAAAACAATATGAATGAGAGATATGTTGTAGACAATACGGTCAATGACTTTAAAATAATATTAACAGAAAACAACAAAAAGGTATGCGATGAGATTAGACAAAATAATTTTGATTTTACTAATTAGTATTTCACTAGGTGCTTGTAGTACGGCACATAAGTTTCCAGACGCTTCTGGTGGTGAACGAGTAGATGTTAATAATACTAAAGGGTTTAAATTTAACAGAAGTCATTTAGGTGCAACACTAGGTGGTGCCACAGGTGCGATGACCTGTGTTGAATTGATTGGGACAGACCCATACATTGCCGCTGGTTGTGCCGTAGTTGGTGCTCTTGCAGGTGCAGAGTTATTATATGCAAGTGATTATGATTTACACCAGGCAGTATTTGTAGACCACTTGAACAATGGTCCAGGTAATGCAAGTTATACGAACTGGTTGAATAGCAAAACAGGTTCAAATGGAACGATTAAGATTAATAGAAGTTATGCTCAAGGTCCACTTATGTGTAAAGAATATGAAAGTGCATTTAATATAAAATCATCTTGGCCTGTGATAGGTATTTCAGATACAGATGTAGACACTAGATTTGGTGTTGTATGTCAAATGCCTGATGGCAGATGGATTGAGAAAGGTCTAATTAGATAATGCGAACTCTAAAAGATTATGTATTGTTTATCTTATCACTATTAGTTGTGATTTGGATATCAATGAATTGGGCAAAGGCAGAAACTTTTACGATGAAGAAAGTAGAACCACTTGATGGCGAAGTAATGCAGATTAAATCGGCACCTGTGGATAATGTATATATAAATGATATACACGAAAAAGTCAATAAGAAACTTAAACTTATGGAAGAGAACGAAAAGAATAATGTTCTTCATACAAAAGTTTTAGATAGATTTGAGAGAGACGGACAATGGTGTTTTATCAAGATTGTGATTAAAGAACTAGATGATAATACTATTGTTAAAGAAGAAATTATGGAATGTGCAGATACCGAACACGGTAGAACTGATAAAGAAAAGATAAAAGAATTGGAGAAGCAAATTGAACTTGAAAAGGCAAAGAAACCTGGTTATTGGGAATTGTTTGCCGCTTTTTATTATAAAGATTTGAATGCTCCAGAATATTGTAGGTTGTATTCTCAACCTTCACACGCCTTTAAATCCTTCGGAAGAGCGTGTTTAACAAATGAAGGACAATGGAAGAGAAGGTAAAATGATGAAAAATCTTATTATTCTTGGTCTTCTAATTATTATTATGACAGGTGCTACGGCCAGTGATGTGGTTGCCTATGTTGAAGAAAACCAGCTTATTGACAAGTTTAGCGAAATGTTGTATAGTATAATTGGGAGTATAAAACAGAATGGTTAAAAATATAATAAAAATAGGTGCGATTGCCGTATTGGCGATTACACTAAACGCTTGTTCCTCAAAGACTTACAAGATTAAGCAAGAGAGCGACAAGATAGTAAATGAAGTGCCTAAATGGTATATGGCAGACTTTGATAAAAAGAATGCTTGTGATATATCAATGTGGGCAGATAATGGCGTATGGAAGACAAAAGATGACGAGAAGACTTGTATCTTTGGAGTTGGTACTTCTGTATCTCCATCACTAGAACTTGCAATTGAAAAAGCAAAATTGATTGCCAAGGCAGAAATGGCAGATATTGTCGCTGGTGAAATGAATAAGAAAGCGAAAATCTTTGTAACAGAAGTAGGTAAGACAAATGTTAAGACCGTTGTTACAGAGGTAGAAACTGCAATGGTTAACATCATCGCAAATACACCTGTAAGAGGGTATGAAATCTTTGCTCAAGAAGTAACTAGAACGAAAAAAGGTTACTATCGTGCTTGGATAGGTTTAAGATTACCTCTTGGTGAGTTTAACAAGATGTATGACTACACAATTGCAGAAGTTGTGGACGCCTACAAGTTGAAGTCCAAGGCCGCAGACGCTTTCAAAAGTGTTGAGGATACTGCAAATGGAAAAAAAGAAGAACAATAATATAATCGTATACTCCAAGAATAATTGTGGGTATTGCGATAAGGCAAAGGCCTTGTTAAAAGGCCTTGGTCTATCTTTTGAAGTAAAGAAGATGGAAGAATTTGAGAGTGTAGACGCTATGATAGAAGACATAGGTAAAAAAGTAAGGTCTATGCCTCAAATTAAAATAGATGGTGAACTTGTTGGTGGTTACAATCAATTAGTTGAATATTATAACAAACTTGGAAAAGTTGATTTCAAAGGTACTATAAGAAATGAGTGAAGACGACAACAATAAACCAGGCGAGGCGTACAAAAATATAATCTTGTTTCCAGAGAATAAGATGGTACGCCAACCAAAAGAAACCGACCCTAAAGCAACCAGGAAGATGAGAGATTATCAGGCGGCGAAGTTTGTAGAGGCGGCAACAGACGAGATTGGATTAGATTTAGTACGAAGATTTGTACAAATGGGATTAGACACAAAACAAGATGTATTTACAAAAGACTTAGCGTTATCAATGGACGCTATCAGAGGATTACTTTACAGACAATTTAATATGAAACACCCTATTCAAAAGGTTGTAGATGACGCCGTTAAATTAAGAATGAATAAGACAGGCGTAGTTACTGCAAGAATAGAATATGCAAATATGACAGATGAAACTTCTGCCACAACTAAACCTTTAAACAAACCAGTATCAGATGACTTAAACGATAGAAACAATGGGTTCTTTCAGTTTACAGAAGACTTTGAATTTAGACCTGACTTTGATAATAACGAACAAACAGAGAATGAAGAAGATAAAACAAGTTATGTATTCTTACCAGATGATAACGATGGTCCACCGAGTGATACAGAAAAATGATGACAGAAAAGATTAGACACGAATTTGGTTTTATAGAAGCAAAGACTTCTGGTGGTGCTGTATTTGAGCAAGGTGTAAAACAATCTAAAGAACATAAGGCAATTAGAAAAATAGCAGAACCTTTAATGGCGAAACATTGGAAAGATAAGGTTACTAATTTACATAGAATTTATAAAGTAGCAGAATACCTACTTAAAAGAAGTAAAAGAGCAAAATGATAACAGACATATTAAAAGATTTACGAGAATTGAGAGACGAAATGGTACAGAAGAACTGGCCTGCTCAAAGATTGAGTAATATTATCTTAAAATATGAAATGAAGCAACCACCAAAAGAAACTATGGCAGTACACGATGAGACATATGACCCTAATGGTTTACCAAAAGACCATACAGACAGGTATCATCACGAGCCGAGAAAATAGTGCTTGACAGGATGTTCAGAATGTGTTATTATATAAACAATAAGAATTTGACTACGGCAAACCATTATAATGCGATTTTCCGTGGCAAGTTGTCAGATAAGACATTAAAATCATTGAAAGGAGTTAGACAATAATGTTTAACATTTTTAACTTTGTCAAAGGAGACAATAATATGGCTAGAACTAAACTTAGCAAAACTGCAAAAGTGAGAAATCTTTTTGCGAAAGGCAACGATGTAACTTGGAAAACTCTAAGGAACACTTTTGACCTTAAATCACCTGCCGCTATGGTAGGTAAATTGAGAAACGAAGGAATGATGATTTATGAGAATAGGTCTTCAAAAGGCGTTTCTTACAGAGTAGGAACACCAAGTAAGGCTGTAATCGCCGCTGGTATTACTGCTGTGTTCGGTAAGCAAGTCGCTTACTCTGCATAATAACGAACCTTTGAGTGGGCGTCTTCGGACGCCCACCCATACTAACGAAAGATATTATGAGTGATGATAAAGACATTGAAGCAGGTATGAACCACGGTCCAGATACTAGAGACCACGATAATACATATGAGAATGAACAATCAATGGTTACTATACCTTTAAGAGATTATGATAAATTAAAAGACCAAGAAAAATATATTACAGACCCTAACTTGATTGCTAGTATAGACAAGATAGAGTTTTTTGTAAAAGAATTGAGAAAGCATATAGTAAGGAAATTATAATGACAGGCACAGCAGGTTTCGGTGAATTATTTAACAAGACTACTTCAGTTAGAAAGTTAAAGGTAAAACTATCCGATGGTAAAGAATGGTCAGTTGAAAAAGAAGGTTTAAGTTTTAAGAAGATATTTAAATCTGAGCAAGGTAATGCACCAGAGGGTACAAGAGAGATTAGAGTAGAATACACTAATAGAAAAGGTCACAATATTGACAGGTGGCAGAAGGTACCTATGGGTAGATTTAAGAAAGTAGGTAACTGGTTCGCTCCGAAGAAGAAGAGATAAGAATGTTAGAACCTAATCCAAAAGAAAAAGTTTATTTATTTTTTACATTAATACTAATATCATTTTTATTAGTAGTGGCGATGTTTTAATGAAGAAGTTTATTGACCCCAAAAATCCAAACACGGTAGGTAAGAGTGTCTTTAATTTAGGTAATCATATATTAATAATATGTTTTATCTTGGCACTAGTATTTGTAGTGAAGGCGAGTTATACATAATGATAATAGTTGATATGCACCAAGTACTGATTAGTAATCTAATGGTACAAATGAATAGAGTATCATACAACGGTACTAAAAAAGGTGAAGCAAACAAAGAAATGGTCAGACATATGGTCTGTAATTCTTTGAGAGGTTATGTTGTAAAATTTGGTAACGAGTATGGTAAAGATTTAGTACTTGCTTGTGATAGTGGCAACCCTTGGAGACGAGAGTTTTTTCCACAATACAAGGCAAGTCGTAAACAAGGTAGAGAGGAGTCCACAAATGATTGGGATATACTATTTAATCTTATATGGGAAATCAAGGAAGAGATATCTCAAAACTTTCCGTATAAAGTAATTTCTGTAGACAATGCAGAAGCAGATGATATAATCGCAACGATAGTTAAGTTGCAAACAGAAGACAAGTATCTGATTATATCAGGTGACAAAGACTTTAAACAATTACAGAAGTATAGTAATGTAAGTCAATATGCACCAATACAAAAGACGATGGTCGTAGAAGACAATCCGACTAGATACTTACACGAGCAGATTATAAAAGGTGATAGAAGCGATGGTATTCCTAACATATTGTCACCTGATGATGTCTTTATAACGAAGACAAAACAAAGTCCAATCACTAAAAAGAAGTTAGAAGAGTGGGCAGATATTGAAAATATACCATTGGGTAGCGAAACCAAGAAGTATTATAACAGGAATAAGAAGTTGATAGACTTGACTTTAATACCAAATTCGCTGGAAGAAACTATTATAAATAGTTATACTGAATATGAAGTACCTAGTAGGTCCAAACTATTACCGTACTTTATGACTTTTAAACTTAAATCATTAATTGAAAATATCAATGATTTTTAATATTGCAATATTGAGGAAATATAATGGCTGAACAACAAACAAATCCAAATCTGGCAAATAGAGCGTTGCAAAACGCTGCCAAAACTTCATCTTCAATGGTGTTGACTTATCACGAAATATTAACTAAAGTAAATAACGCTAAAGACAAGACAAAGAAAGTAGAAGTATTAAGACAATACGATAGTCCTGCTTTCAGACAAGTATTGAAAGGCGCTTTTGACCCTAAAATATTATGGGACTTACCAAAAGGTAACCCACCATATATTGAGAACGAAGCACCTCTAGGTACTGAACATACATATCTTGACCAAGAAGCGAAAAGACTTTGGCACTTTGTAAAAGGTGCAGATATGAACTTATCTAAAGTTAAGAAAGAAACACTATTCATACAAATGTTAGAAGGTCTCCATAAAGACGAGGCAATACTACTTCTAAATGTGGTTGCAGGGAAACTGAATACCGCATATAAGGGTCTTACGGCCGCTGTAGTAAAAGAAGCATTTAACTGGAATGATGAATTTGTCAAAATTGAGACATAAAACACACGGTTTTACGAGGTTTTTACCCTAAAAAAACCTCATTTTTCGCTTGACATTAGTACCCGAATTTGATAGAATAAATACATAATGAAAGAGAGGTCTAATATATAATGTATAATGTGATAAAAACCTTTGTGGGTATCATTGTTTTCATATGGATGGTAGGTGTAGGTTTACACTTGACTATGCAATATGCAAAAGCAGACGATAAAGCCATAGCAACTGGCGCCCATATAATTAAAGAGACGATAAACGGTAACATTGACCATAAGAAAGTGTTGTCTTCTGAACTAGAGACATTGGTTCATAAGATGGCAATTGATATAACTTTTACTTTAGAAAAGCATTTACCTGCAATACTAGAAGGACTTGCCGCTGAAATAAGAGTTAATGGGATTGATAAGAAGTATAAAGAAGCATTAACCAAGAAACCAGAGTAAGGAGTTTATGATAGAACTTGTAACGAAGGTGAATGATGTGCTATCAGTAATGTATAGTATCGCACCTAAAGAAATTTGGATAATCATCTTTGCCTCTATTGTTATGTATGCCCATTTAGAATATACTGACTGGAAGAATAAGAACAAGTACAAATAGAGAGAGAGACAATGGCAAGAGAGAAAAAACCTAAATCAGTTAGGTATGCAACGCTTAAAAAGCGTGTGAAGTCCGAATATGAGCATACTAGACAATATAAGACTACTTACAAAGATATCAAACGAATATTCAATTGGATAAACGAGGCAGTATTTGACGGTAAACTTGCACCGTTCAACGAGATTGTAATAAAAGATTTAAAACCACAAAAGTGTTATGGACAAGTAACACAATGGGAGTGGAAAAGAAAAGGTACTAGTGTATTTCATTTAGAAATGTGCGAGAAGTACAAAAATAAAAAAGAGTTTATTGATACATTGGCACACGAAATGGTCCATCTGTATCAAATGAGAAATGCTGGTGATACAGGTAATCACAATAAATTGTTCTATTCATTTAAGCCGATAATGAAAAGAGCAGGCATTGATATGATATAATCGGCGAAAGGTATATAATGATAAAGAGAGTGAAACAATCAATACCAAGATATTCGTCTTTAAAGACTTGGTCAAAGAGAATATTAGGTACAATAGTAATTGCATTTTCAATATTTGCTAGTGGTACATTTTATCCTAACGAATGGGTTGAGAATAAATTAGATAAGAAATACGAAGAAAAATATCTTTCAGATTTACAAGCGTTAGATTTGAGAGAACCAGAATTTAGTTATACAAACGATACACAATTTGTAAGAGCGACACATAAGTGTATTGACTATTTAAATTTCAAAACAGCAGAGGTCTTTAGAGTGCCTTACGAAATGATTACGGCACAGGCAGCCCTAGAGAGTGGTTGGGGTACAAGTAGATTTGCTATGGATGGTAATAATCTATTCGGTATAAGAACTTGGAACGAAGATACTCCACATATGATACCTTTGAGTATGAACCAAAAGAAGTGGCCTGGTTGGGGTGTGCGAATATTCGCTAGTAAGTGTGAAAGTGTAAAAGAGTATATTAGACTTATGAACGAACACCCTGCCTATGAGAAATTCCGTAAAATGCGAACACAAATGTTGGCAGATGGCGGAGATTTAGATAGTACAAAACTAATTACAACTCTTGATAAGTTTTCTACAACGCCTGACTATGCGAAAAGGGTCATTGTGATAATCAAAAAAATACGAAAGTATGAGGAGAAAATATAATGAGACCTAACAATTGGGAAAACGAAAGTTATAATAATATCAAGGAAGACAATAGACCCTATATGGACCCCTATGTCAAAAATCTAATAGAGAAATCTTTTTTAACAATAGAACGATTAAGGCGAGGTCAGAGAAAAACTTACTTCACAGGTAACTGGCAGAAAGATGTAATGTCTTGTTTTCCAGGTAGACAATCTGCAAAGATATTTAAAAAGATGAGAGTTTTTTTAGATAGAGAAGACCTAGTATTTGCTCAAAAGAAGTTGACTAATCTTGATGGTTACGAATATATAGTAATGAGGAAGTAATATGGGAATAATAGCATTTTTATCTGCAATCAGTATATCCGCCGTGGCGGCCTTGTATAGTATACTTGGTCTGGCCGCAATCTTTAGTGGTGCAAAAATACCTATAATGATTATGGGTGGTGTACTAGAAGTAGGTAAACTTGTAACTGCCTCTTGGTTGTATCAAAACTGGAAAAATCAAAACTTACCGAAGACAATAAAATACTACTTGACAACTTCTGTTATTGTGCTAGTATTTGTAACGAGTATGGGTATCTTTGGTTTTCTATCAAAGGCACACTTGGACCAAGTAACACCGACTTCTAGTAATGTTGCAAAAGTAGAACTAATTGATAAACGAATACTACAAGAAGAACGAACTATATCAAGAGCAGAAAAGACTTTAGTACAACTTGATAAATCAATTGAAGTATATCTTGAAAATGATTATGCAACAAGAGGTTTAAGAGAACGAAGAAAACAAGAAGCAGAAAGAGAAGAATTAAATCTAATTATAGATGGTGCAATGACTAAAATTGACACCTATATGTTAGAACGACAGAATTTAGAATTAGAACAATCAAAGATAGAGGCAGAAGTAGGACCTCTTAAATATATCGCAGAATTAATATATGGTGATAATGCAAAAGACTATTTTGACGAGGCCGTAAGGTGGGTTATAATTGTATTGATATTTGTATTTGACCCATTGGCAGTATTACTATTGATTGCCGCCAACATATCTCTTGCAGACTTTATGAAAGGCAGACAAAAGAAGAAACAGATTTCATTAAGACAACTTGATTTAAAGATTAAAAGAGAGAACGAGAAACATAAAGAGGCGTCAAAACAGATTAAGAATTATAAAGATTTCTTTACTAAACTAGCAGGCAAAAGACTAACAAACGAAGACTATGAGAAGTTTTTTCAGATACTAGGTAATAAAGAATTAAGGGCAATGGGTCTTGACCCCGATGAGATACGGATTAAAATGGACCAAGTTTTAGACTGGAATGCTACAGAAGTCAAAGAAATGCCCGATAAGGTGAGAGAAAACGACAAAACATTGACTAAATCAATGCTTGACAACGATGACAGAAAGTGATATTATGAATACTATGATTAAGAATAATGCGAGAAGATTACAGATGAATTGTCTGACGGCACTATCAAGAGTTGTTCCTGGTAGTTGGGCAGATGATTTCTGGACTAACACATACAACAAGTTAGTTGAGAAGTATGGTAAACAAGTGAGGTTGAACTAGTGAATATATTTGTATTAGACAAAGACCCTATTATCGCCGCCAAGATGGCGTGTGATAAACATATCGTTAAGATGATTTTAGAGAGTGCTCAAATGTTGTGTACTGCTAAAAGAGTTGCAGACGGTGAGTTGTATATGGCAAAGACAAAGAATGGTAGAGACATTAAAAGATGGCGACTACCTAATACCAACGAAGAAGCAATTATCTACAAAGCAGGTTGGTTAGGTCACCCTAGTACACAATGGGTTATGGAAAGTGCATATAACTATATCTGGTTGTACAAACACTTCAAGGCATTGAACGATGAGTTTATGGAAAGATTTCCAAAGAACAAACCTTATGGTCATAAATCGTTTCAATTGCTAGGCGAATTGTTATCAACACCACCATTAAACTCTCCACTAAATAAGATAGGTACATTACCAACACCTGCAATGCCAGATGAATGTAAAGTATTTGTTGATGGTGTTATTGATGTAGTTGCCTCATACCGTAGGTATTATATTATGAAGAAAAAAGATTTTGCAAGATGGTCCCATCCTGGTTCTGCACCAGTATGGTATCTGGAGGGTTTAAATGTTTAATTTAGAATACGGTTTATTATTTTTGGTTATAGGTATGACTTGTACAATAGGTGGTTTCTTTATCGCTTTTAAAGTTGCAACATACAAACCTAAATCAGAAGAAAAAGAAAAGAATGCTCTAACAGATTTTAATAAA
>CENU01415912.1_pt1 | contig 37569 bp, 35 predicted proteins | sample 361331 | NCBI WGS metagenome assembly CENU01 (sample SAMEA2619766, study PRJEB7988) | marine metagenome | isolation source: saline water (ENVO:00002010), including | reverse complement strand
TTTTTTGAAAAAATATTTGTTTCTTTATTTACAGCATACATTAATGAAAAATTTATCATAAATAAAGTTATACTATAATTATTAAAAAAAGCGCCACTAGGCAATACCGGTATAAAATTAATTAACAAAAAAACTAGACAACCAGCCTGAACATAGTTTCTGCCTAAAATTATTTTTCTGATTAAACGGAAAGTAAGGTAGAAAATTATATACATTATAATTATTGTTCCGATTATTCCGTGCTCAGATAACATTTCAATATAAACTTGATGGGGATGAGTTAGACACCGATATTCCTTTTGGATTAAATATTTTTTTTTATCGCATGTTTCAATTCTGTAATTCTTATTACCTACACCAAACCAAGGATTGTTTTTAAAAACATAAAAGCCAGATTTATAGAGAGTTATATAAATACTTTTATCTAAATACTCTTTTCTGTCATCTTTAGACTTAATTTTGCTATAAATTTGATCTATGTATCTTAACTTGAGATAATCTGAAAAGTTAATTGCAAAAAAGAAAATTGCAAAAAACGCAGCGAAAATTAAAACTTTTTGTTTAAATTTAATGTAGTCAATTATTGAAATAAAGATCACAATACCGATTAAAGCCTTTAAACTATTAGATCTTTCACCCGTCAGCATTATCCCAACAAAACAAAACAAAATAATTAAAAATCCAAATATTTTCAAAATTTTTTTTGATTTAAAAAAATTTAGAATATATCCAAAGATCATGAAAGAAAATCCACAAATAAATGATCCAGCTATTGGTTCAGTTCTAAAAAAACTAATAATTCTATTTCCATGAGGTTGGGGAACACCATTAATCTCAAATTTTCCAAAACCAAAAATGTTGCTTCCGGTGAATCTCTCGATATAAATATCTATTAAAACTACAAAAAAAATAGTTGTCCAAATTTTCAAAATATCTGAATTTTTTTCGTTAATTGAAAAAAGATAATTTACCATTACAAAAAATAAGATAAATCTTACAAAACCAAAGTTTCTAAAAATTCCCGACATCATATCAACTGAGATTAAAGAATTAAATACAAGATAAGAATTAAGAATTATTAAAAGGAGAACTGGTTTAAAGTCATAAATTTTAACTTTATTTTTAGAAAAATAAATTAAAACAAAACATAAGCTAAATAATACAGTATTAATTAATGAGGCGCTCGAACCAATTATAATTGAAATAGGTAAAATGGAAAATAATATTTTTGGAATGTTTGTTTTAATATTATCCATTATTACTTAAATGCTCTGCAAGTTATTCTTTTTGATTTATGAACAGTATTTACGTCTTCTTTTATTATTTCAACATGCTCAAAAATATTTTTAAAATAGTCTGGTCTTATTGTATCAAATATTAATATAGAGTCTTTTTTCATTACCCTTTTAAGATAATTTGAATATATTTCAAAATCATAGTGATAATCTAAAGAATAAATTGAAATGATAATATCAAAATTATTTGATGGGAAATCTTTTTTATCAAAATCAAATATTGAGTATCTTTCTTTTGAAATTCCATTACTTTTAAGGAAAAAATCTAATTGATTTAAATAATTATACCCCTCTTTATTTGAATTATCCCAACCATATCTAATTTTATTTGATACGTAATTTTTTTCTATGAAGGTAAAATTTGCATCAGCAAGTGTTTTTAGTATCAACAGCTCTAATCCACCTATGCCTGCACCAATACTTAAAAAATTTTTTTTATCTTTTGTCAATTTTTTAATATTTTGAAATTCATTTTGCATTAATTCTGAATAATCCTCAGATATTCTATCTATATTTATTAAGTATTTTGAAAATAATTTTGAAAATAGATATCGGCCAAATACTTTTCTGAGTTTTTTTAATTTAGGACTGGCTAATTCTATTCTTTGAAGTATTGCCAATTGCGCAAGTTTTCTATTTAAAATTAATGAATTCATTTTTAGTTTTCCAATATTTTTTCAAGATTTTTAAAATGATTAAAATAGGTAAAAGCTTTTATACCCTTTTTGCAATTAAGCAATTTTTCATTGATAGCTTTTTTATCCATATTTTCAAATTTTAGAAGAGCATTTAATAAACTGACTTTATCGTTAGATTTAAACAAAATACCACTTTTACCATGAGCAAGTATTTCTTTTGGTCCATTATCACAGTCACTAGAAATTATTGGTATGTTCATGTATGCTGATTCAACCAATACAAAACCTGGGTCTTCCCACAGTGAGGATAAAATAAAACATTTGCTTTTTTTGAAATATTTAAAGACGTTATTTTTGAAACCAACCAAAATAATTCTATCCTCTAAATTCTTTTTTTCTATTAATTTTTGTAAACTCCCTTTTTCCTCTCCTTCACCAATAATTATTAAATTATTATTTGAAGATTTTATAAATTCTGAGAAAACATCAATTAAAAATTTAAAGTTTTTTTGTTCTGTTAACCTTCCGATAGCTAAGTAAAAATTGTTGAGTTTAAAAGTAGACTCCTCTCTTTTCTTTTTATTGATTAACTGAATGTTTAAAATTGGATCATATAAAGTTGAAACTTTTTCGGAACTGATTATTTTGAGGTCTCGAATACGAGAAGATGTTGCTTTAGTTGGGCACGTAATATGAAAAATATTTTTTAAGGTTTTTTTCCAAAAAAACTTTCTTAAAAGATTAAGCTTGGGTAAACCAGAAATTCTTAAAATTGTTTTTGTTTTAATATCAAAAAAATAATTTAACAAAAGTGGTAATGGGGTTATTAAATGAATTATAAAATAGTCTGGAGGCCTCTTTTTCAATAATCTTAGTAAAGGCACTAATAAAATGAAAAATAAATACAAATATATTAATCTGCTTTTTAAGAACCCTGTATAATTAGAATTATCTATTATTTTGGACTCAGTAAGTTTGATTATATTTATACCATCTTCATCTAATTCTTTCTTGTATTTATTCCATTCTCCTGCTGCATTTATGATATGAGGTACATACTTTTGATTAGAATAAGTTTTAAGGGTTCTTATTGATCCCAATACTGCATTAACAGTTGCAACATTTGAAATAAATGGTGACCAATAATATATATGAATTTTATCTTTCATTGGTTATTTTTATTTATATATTAAAAACTATTACAATAAATAATATAAAAAAAGAATATGGATAAAATAAGTTCTCCTCTTTTCTCAATTATTACACCTGTTTTAAATAACAAAGATGGTTTATTGGAAACAATTAAAAGTATAAAAAAACAAAATTTCGAAAACTATGAATATATAGTGATTGATGGTGGCTCTACAGATGGAACTTTGGAAATTATCAAAAATGAAAAGTTTATTACCAAATGGATATCAGAAAAAGATAAGGGTATATACGATGCTATAAATAAAGGTTTAAGACTATCAAATGGAAAATTTATAAATACGATTAATTCTGGAGATTATTATTATTCAAACAAATCTTTAGAAATTATTAAAGATTATTTTGAAAATAATAAGGTATCTTTTGTTTTTGGAGCTGTTTTGAAAAAAAAAATTCATTATAAATATCAGCCCAACAAAATGTTTTGGACATTTAATTTTTACCCAGCTCATTCAAGTGGCTTTTTTATAAAAAAAGAGGTTCATGATAAAGTGGGTGACTATAGTCTCAAATTCCCTTGTTCATCAGATTACGATTTTTTTTGGAGATTAATAAAAAAAAATAATCATAAAGGCATATCAACAAAAAAGAATGAAATAGTTGGAGTGTTTGAAAGTGGCGGTTTCTCATCAAGATACGGAGTTTTTAAACATATTTGGGAGGAAACACTGATTAGATTACACAACCAACAAAGTAAGATTATAGTTTTGACAATCTTAATGCTAAGGTTATTTAGAAATAGCTACAAGATTTTCATTAAAAATAATAGGACTTAAACCAATTTACTGTATTTCTTAAACCTTCTTTATAATCGACAAATTTCTTTTTTTTGACTAATTTTTTTATTTTAGCATTTGAACCATGAGTTTTAATTATTTCTATTTTTTGTTTCATGATCTTCTTTATTTTACAATTTTTTCCATAAATCTTATCTATAAATTTTAAATAAGTTATCAAATTAATCGGCTTACCTGAGCAAATATTAAAGATATTATTCTGATAATATTTTTTGTCTTTTATTTTTACAAGTTTTACCAATATTTCAATAACATCACTAATGTATGTAAAATCTCTTGCATGTTTCCCAAAGTTATAAAGATAAATTGTTTTATTTTTTTTAATAGCATTAAGATATTTAAGATATAACATGTCAGGTCTTCCCCACTCTCCATAAACTGTAAAAAACCTTAATCCCATTATTGGAATATCAAAACTTTTATTATATATTTTTGCCAGTTCTTCATTTATATTTTTTGTAGATGCGTAAAGATTTTTTTGTATCCCAATAAAGTTTTCTTTAATCGGGAATTTTTTTTGATCTCCATAAATAGAACTTGATGAGGCATAGATTGTTCTTATTTTTTTATCTTTAGCCAGCTCTAAAATATTTAAAAAACCTCGTAAATTACTTTGGATATAACTCTCAGGATTTTTTAGTGAATACCTAACACCAGCTTGTGCAGCAAAATTAAAAATGAGATCTATTTTTCTCTTTTTAAAAAATTTTTTTAATTCATTCAGTCGCGATACATCTACTTTTTTAAAATAAAAATTTTTATCTTTATTTAATATTTTTATTCTATCCTTTTTAAGTTTCTGAGAATAATAATTGTTAATATTATCAATTCCGAGAACATTATAATTTTTATTTTTTACAAGTTTTCTACATAAGTGAAAACCTATAAAACCAGCTGCTCCAGTTACAAGTATGTTAATTTTGTGCATAATTATTTTTTAATACTAAATGAAACATATTTTTTATTTACAGCATTTTTATGGTGTATTCTTTTAATAATATACTCCGTTTTAAGTTTTCCAGACTTAGTTAAAAGCTTGACGGCTTCATGAGCTTGCGATTTATTAAAGTCTCTAGAATCTTTATCTAAAAAAATATCATCACACAAAAGAAGTCCTTTTTTTTTTAAGATATGAAATGCTGAAAAGGTATCAATTGTGACTTGTGGATTGGTGTGATCTCCATCTAACCATATGATATCAAAAAATTCTTTCTCAAATTTATTTAATAAATCGAGAGAATTCATCTCAAAAAAATTTATGTTTTTGTGATTTAACAACTCATTTCTTTTTTTTAGATACTGCTCCCTAAAACTATGATCTTCTCTTTTGTAAGTATTAACAAACTGATGATTATCACTTGGTAAATCAAAAGAATAAATTTCAGAGTCTTTAAAAATTTTTGATATAAAATTTGTAAATTCTCCTTTATGAGTTCCTATTTCAAGAATTTTAATATTATTAAATTTTTTCGACAAACCGCTAAATAAGTGATAATGCCAGCTCAATCTGTTTTGGTAAAAATCTAATTTATTTTTTTCTAAAATCGATTGTATATATTTTTTGTCTAAATCTAGATCGTCTAATTTTTGACAATTTTCTTTAAGATCATTTTCAATGCTGTAATAAAGACATTTAATGCTTTTCCATTTAAAAAGTCTATAGAATCTTAGAATTTTTTGGGTCACGAAATTTGGTAATAAAGCTAATATATTTTTTATTATTTTTTTCATTCTAGTTTTCTAAAATTTTTCTTCTAACAATTTCGATTATTTGAGAAATTTTAATAGCTTTCTTAAAATTATTTTTACTATGAAAATTGCCTTTCAAAAAAGTTTTTAACATTTTTTTTAAATTATCTTTTCCGGAATATAAACTTTTACCGTTGAAAGTATATTTTTTTTTCTTATCAGTGACATATGTAAAATGAAAAAATTTACTATTAATTTTGAGTACGAACTCTAAATACTTCTTAGAATTTATAATTTTAATTTTTTTTACTTTTAAATTTTTAAACCTATGTAGTAGGTAACTTAAATCGTGATAAAAAAATCTATATAAAAGATCAAATCTTTTTTTTAAATTTTTTGTATTTCCTCTATCAATTTTACTTCTAAAAATATAATTTTCATTTTTAACTTTATAATTTGGGTAATAATTTGCAATATCTGAAACAAAAATATTTTTAAATCCAAATTTTTTAATTTTTTTTAATTCATTAATCTTTCTAGTTAGTGGTTTTTCACAAAATATTTTTTTATTTGTGTTTTTAATTAAATTTAAAAACTTGAAATGAGAGTTATCATCTGTAACAATAAAAATTGTATTTAAATTAGCAGCTTCTTTAATAAAACTATCCTTTCGTTTAATGATTTTAATCTGACACCCTAGCTCTCTAAGTTTTTTAATTATTTTTTTACCCCAGTTTCCAGTACCTACTATTCCGATTTTCATGAGAGATTTCTTAAAATTTCCTTTGATAGTGATACTGCGGTATTCCATTTGCCACTCAGTATTGTGTAAATTTTTTCATTTATTTTTTTAATTTGATTTGTTCTGTCATCATCAATCATAGAATCGACATTAAGGGTTCTTATAAGGTAAAAAGATTTGATATATTTGGCCTGGGATAAAAAAGGCAAATAATTTTTACCAGATTCAATAATTTTAGAAAATCTTGAAATTTTCAAGCTTTTTATCACCTCATTTTTTAGAAGAGATTTATTCTTATTAAAATCATAATCTTTTTTATTTTGAATAACTATTTTTGAAAATTTTACGTGACTTAATAAATGATAATTTGTACCAACGTAGGGGTCTATACATAAAAATTTTCCATCAATTACAACACAGCTTATTCTCTTATATCTTTTTGGTAGTTTAACTAATATTTTCTCGACTAATTCATATCTCAGTTTTTTGATTTTTTTCAAATTTAAATTTTTAAGGATTCTATTGTTATTTCTGTAAGTACACAGGAATACATAATCATAACTATCCAAGTTTTTTTTTAAAATTTCTCTTTTGTAATTAATTTTAATTCTTTTCTCTTTCAAGATTGAGGATATTTTTTTCTTTAAAGAGAAATAATTAAGCACTTTTTCTGGTGTTTTAATGATTCCTTCAACATCTTTACCAGAAAAAGGTAAATTTTTTATAACCTTAAATTTAAGCTTATTCCTCTTAAGTACTTTTAAATATTGTTGAAAATTTATTTTACTTTTTTTTTTCGACACAAAATAGTAGTTATGTGTATTACCGTAGATATCTTTGCCATAGAATTTAAAGAAATCATTATAATTTTTTTGAATTTCTTTAATTGTTTTTTGTGATCTCGGATAATGAAAACCTAGGTGAAATCTAAACTGATTCATTTTTGAGGCTTCATTTAATATTCCACTTTTTTTCTCAAAAATTTCTACTTCAAACTTTTTGGATAAAATAATTGCTAAAGTGCATCCAAAAATTCCAGCACCTATAATTGCAATTTTTTTTTTAGGTTTCATTTAATATCTTTTCATAAAGCTTTATATATTTTTTCGCAATTTCATTTGCTCCAAATTCTCTAATTTTAAACTTGGCATTTTCACCTTTTAAATTGTCTTTTTTTATTTCTTTAGCTAACCAATCTATCCCGTCTTTTAATTTCTCAGAATCAAATTTATCTACTATAAAGCCATTAATTTGATGATCAACAATCTCAGATATACTTGTGTTTGCAAAACATACAACAGGTGTTTCGCAATACATTGCCTCTGCAAATGTTTTTGGCCAACCATCTTCAATTGATGATGCAATAAATAAATCTGCTGACGAATAAGCTGCATTGAGAGTTTTAAAATCTTCTATAAAACCAAGACTTTTATATTCAATACCAACTTCATCTAAAATTTTTTGTGACCAAAAATTACCAAATATTAATAAATAATATTTTGATTTATCCAACTTTTTTAAAGTTTCTACAAATATACTCCACCCCTTTCTCTTACTTTGGGGATTGTTTGCTCCGTAGAGAATTATTTGTTTGTTAGTGGATATATTTAATAAATTCTTACTTTTTTCTTTAGAAATTTTATCAAGTTTTTTAAGATCAATATTATTATAAATTCTTTTTACATCAAATTCTCTTAAAACATCACTTTCTTGAGCCTTTTTTTTTAACCAATCGCTTATAGCAACAAAATGGAAGTTTTTTTTATAAATTTTTTTTTTTATTTTCTTAATAAATCCTGATAAAAAACTTTTTTCATATTTTTCAAAATCCATAATGTAATGAGATCCACCAGTAAAAGCCCACATATCTCTTAAAGTCCATACTACTGGTTTATTTATTTTTGATAACGATTTTAAATTAATGAAACCTTGATTTAGCCAATGAATGTGCACTATGTCAGCAGTCTTGTATCCTTCCAGCTTTGTAATATCGCTTCCAAAAAAGCTTAATGTAAAAGTTTCTCTAGGAGATGGAAGAAATATTGTTTTTAAAACTTTTTCTAAATTTGTACAAACAGAATAAAAAATCTTTTTTAGTGTAGTGTTATTAACAAATATTATATCGCTTTTTATTTGCTTCAAATTTGATGGTGTGTCATTAATAAATTTAGAGTCAATGTTATTTTCAATTAATGCTTCGTGTAAAATTTGGGCACCTTTTACAGCTCCATTTGTAAATTTACCACCAACAATATGCAAAACTTTAATATTCATAGTTTTTACCTCTTTTTAAAATTTCTAAAGTCTTTTTGTCTTTTGACGAAATAATCAAAGTTCCTCTAAAAGATTTCTTAATATTCTCTTTTAAAAATTTATAATTTTGTAAAAAGGTTTTTTTTTTAAAAGAGATTTTCTTACTATTTTTAAGAAAATTTGTGATTTTTTTTTTCTCATCAAATATAACTAAAACATCAGGTTTAGGACATAATTTTAAAAACTTTTTAATATCTTTTTTTGCAATATTTATTCTCATAATAATACTAAGGCACCTTTGTGTAATCCCTTCTGAGTTCAATGAATAGTTATTCTTTAATTTTTTTGATAAATTATATCCTGTTATTTCTAATTTTATCCACTCTAGCACTTTATCGATCTCAAAATTGTATTTCTTATTAAGTTGTATTAAAAAATTTAAAAACACTTTATTTTTTTTTGAATTAAGAAGATATATTTCATTAATTTTATTATTAATAATTTCTTTATTGACAGGAATAATCAAAACCAATAATTTAATTAAGCAATAAAAAGCTTTTTTCAAATTATTATTTTTATGTGTCTTTTCCCTTAAACGTTCACTTAATCTTAAAAATAAATAATCAACTGAAGAAATCTCTTTGCTTTTAAATAAATAGTCATAAACCGTGTTTCTATAATTTGTTGTTTTAGTTCTTTTATTACTTTTTTTTACGATATTGATCATTGTTGATTTGCCAGAATAGGGTAAACCGAACATCTCAATAATTTTCATATTCTATTAATTAAATCTCAAAATAATTAATTCTTGCAATTTTTGCCAGATTTATATCATTTGAATAAAGTTGTTTTTTATATTTTTTTAATAAAAATTTAATCATAAAGTTATCAACTTTATGTCTTGTCATAATTTTATCCTCTTTACCTAAAAGCTTGTAAAAATGATCACTATTTTGCATTGAAATTCCGTTTAAAAAAATTTTCGATGTAGGATTTTCTAATAATGCAAACAAAATTGCAAAAAAACCTGTAGAAATCCCAAGGGGGCTTTTATTGTATTTTATGATATTAATTATATGTCTGCATTTTTGTCTCAAACTGTTCCCATAAAATAACTCAGATATTGGAACTAAAAATTTTCCAAACATGAAAAATTTTTTTTGAAAATTATGTTGTTCGACTTGATTTAAAAAATTTGAACTATACTTAAAATTTAGGTCATTCAATTTTTTATCAGTTCTTTTTCTAATAATAATTCGATGTGGTTTAGCCTCTTTTATATTCGTTTGCGTCGGTATATCCGATAACAAACTTTCCTCAGTTACTACAGAAATTATCTCCAAGTTTTTATTATCATTTAAATAATCTTTGCATTTAAATATTGATGCATTCGAAGCGTAGATTTTGTTAAATTCTTTTTTTGTGATTTTAATTTGTGGTCCAGATCCTAAAACTAAAATATTTTTAGTTGTCATTAAATTTATAATTTTTATGAATAATTTTTAAAGCTTTTTCAGCTTGTACTGTGTTCATTTTAAGGCCATTTAAATATTTTATAGAAAAATTTTTACATAATTTTAACAAAAGCGTTTTTGAGGGTTTATAAACAATATCAAAAATTAAAATATTAGGATTTATATTTTTGAAATGATTTTTTTTTAATGGTGTTTTATTTAAAAATCTTTGACTTAGATTACTCCCTAACGGTGAACAATTTATAAACAAGTCTGATATTTTAAGAAACGATTGATCAATTTTATTTAAAAATTTTACTCTTTCTTTTCTAAATCCATTTATATTTCTTTTTTTTGTAATCACCTGAAAATTAGTTTTTGGGTAAATTTTATACATACATCTAAATATGGCCTCCCCAGCGCCACCATAACCAAAAATTAAAACATTTTTTTTTTTTCTTTTTTTAATAGTTTCTAGGGCTCCATAAACATCTGTATTGTAACCATAAATTTTTTTTTTTATTTTAATGATAAAATTAATAGATTTAGAATATCTTGAAATTTTATCTTTAACATACACATAAGCTAGAATTTTTTTTTTGTAGGGCATTGTAATTGCTGATGCGTAAAAGTTGGGGTCTTTAAGGATTTGGGGTATTTTTTTTTTAAAATCTTTTTCACTAATATCTTTTTCAAACATTTTAAGCTTAATTTTTTTTTTTTTAAAAAAATTATTCCAAATAGGGACAGATCTTGGTTTTTTAAGAGGATTCCCAATAATCAAACAATATTTTAATTTACTCATACTAATTATTTGTTATTAATAATCTAAAAATTGACATTTAGAAATCAAATGATCCAAAAAATTGATTTAAATACAAGAAATAATTCTAAACAATTTTTTTGTTAAAAACTTTTGATAATTTTCTCGTCATTTTTATTAAATTTGAAAATTGTTTGAAATCTAGTGGTTGTAACGGATCTACTGAAGATTTTTTTGGGTTTGGATGAGTTTCAATAATTAAACCATCACATCCAGCAGCTATTGAAGCGTATGTAAGTGAAGGAACCCAGGGTGCCCAAAATGAAGCATGACTTGGATCAGATATTATTGGAAATTTTGTAATCTCTTTTAACGCTGGTATAGCTTGAATATCTAGTGCAAATCTTGAAGTTGGCCGATGAGTATGAGGTATTGATACACCCCTCTCACATAAAATTAAATTTTGATTTCCTTCAACTAATATGTGTTCGGCTGCTCCTAAAAAATCTCTTAAACTTGCTCCAAAATGTCTTTTTAAAATTATCGGAAATTTAGTCTTAGAAACTTCTTTAAGTAGTTCAAGATTTTGCATATTTCTTGAACCAATTTGCAGGATATCAGCTGTTCGAGTAATTCTATCAAGATACCCTATTTCGGTGACCTCAGTAACAACTTTTAAATTAAAATTGTCTTTAATTTCATCCATAATATCCATCCCTGATGATTTGCTCTCTTTATACATTTTAGATCTATATGGAAAAGTGAGTGGTTTATAAGCATGGCCTCTTATTATTTTAATTTTATTTTTTTTTAATTGTTTCGCAACTTTTACCATTAATTCAAAGTTTTCTACTCCATTCGGACCTGCAATAATTGGAATCTGATTTGTACCAAAAACAACATCATTTGAAATTTTTATTTTTTTTAGGTTTCTTGAGGTTGCAAGAGGTATTTTATTTTTGATATCATCCTTGCTAATATCTTTTGTAGGTTCCTTATTAGAAAGATTATTTTTTTTTCTAATTTTTTTTTTCATCCTAAATTCCTAACTTACTCTGTTTATTTTTTATTTTTTCAAGTTTGTTACTTTTTGATAAATTATAAACTGAATGAATAATCTCTAAACAGTGTAAATTTTTACTTATTTCTAGATCATGTGAAGATTTGTAAATTTTTTTATCTAGAAACTCTCTTAAAATTTTTTTATGTCCATTACCCATAGCGCCCTTTGGTCCTGATCCTATTCCAAATGTTTCAGAGTGGTTTTTATCTAATTTCATAATATTATTTGTTAAAGTGATAAAATTATTTAAACTAATACCGTCAATCATTACTCTACCTTTTTCTCCAAGTATGTCCATCGAAGAGCTATAATTGGTATCTGCTCTAGTAGTAGCTTTAAAATTTGTGATAATACCATTTTTATGTTCGAAGTTTAATGAAATCAAATCTTCTGCTTCAAGTTTTTTTTTGTAAAATTTAACAATTCCATTAAATTTTTTTATTTTTCCAAACATATAAATTACTGCATCTAAAAGATGTATCGCTTGATTAGATAATACACCCCCATCACTCTTATAGTTCCCTCTCCAAGATACTTTGTAATACTTAAAATCTCTTCTCCAAAATAAATTACAATTAACCAAAAAAACTTTACCAAGTTTTTTTCTTTTAATAATTTTTTTCGTTTTTTGTATAGCTAAATTATACCTATTTTGAAAAGATACCCAGCATTTGATTTTTTTCTTATTTGAAATTTTTATTAAATTATGAGCATGTTTCATTTGTAATACGAATGGTTTTTCAATCAACAAATTTATTGAATTAAGTGCTAAAATTTTTGAAAACTTAAAATGTAAATTAGAAGGTGTACAAATAATTGCAGAGTCTATTTTTGCTTCTTTTATTTTTTTTAAATTAAAGGCAATTTGTGTATATCTTTTATTATTTGGTAACTTTTTGTCATTGCAAATAAATATTTTTTTTACTTTTTTATTCTTAGATAGTATTTCGAAATAATACTTTCCAACATTTCCAAAACCTATAATAAGAATGTTCATTAAAAAAAATATTTTATACTTTTAAGTAGAATTTTTTTTTGTTTATTTTCTAATTTATTATTTTGTTTAAAATTTATATTAAAATTTTTTGTCGTAACCTTTGAATAAACAGTATTAAATTTATCGGTAATTGATGAATTTATCCCACTCCCATCAAACCCGATATTTTTAATCAAAGATTTATTTGGAAAAATAATTTTTTTATTAAAGATTAAGTTGAATTCTATAAATTTTTTAGACCAAATGGATTTATTCTCTTTATTTAAACAAATTTTTGAAATTTTTTTTATCAAACTATCATTAGTTTTTTGACTTTTTTTCTTTAAGTATAAAATATATTTTGACCATAGTTTGGCATTTATACACCATCCCCATGGGATAAAATAATTTAGCATAACTGTACTTAATTTATTTTCCTTCGTATGAAGTTGAGGAAACTGATAGCCACAAATAGGGTTATTATTTTTTTTAAAATATTTACTTGATTTTATTTTATTTATAAAAATAAAAAACTCTTTTCTTGGGACGCAATCATCTTCTAAGATAATTATATTTTCAAATTTTTTTGATAAATAATTTATTCCAAGCATTATAGACTTTGCAAGACCTTTATTTTTACTACTACGTATAAGTTTTAAATCTATATATGGATTATATTTTATATGAAATATAATTTCTTTTTGTAAAATTTTGTCTTTTTTGTTTCTTGGACCGTCAAGAAATATATATGCTTTAGGAATTTTATAATTTTCCAAACTTATCAATACACGTCTTAAGTGTGAAGGTCTGTTATAAGCAAAAATAGCAATTGTATCTTTTTTGGAAATTTTGATCATGTGATCATATCTTTATTTAACTTATTCTTTATGAGATATTTGATTGCAAAATTTGCTAAATCTAAATCTTTCTTTTCGTGAATATCAATTCCAGTAAAACTATCATTATTAACAATTAACTTTACCTTTTTTCCGATCCTCTTTCCCCTTCTCCACAAGCTGGATCTTGAAGCTGATGCTAAACCTGTGTCTTCTCTGAATAACTGTGGTGCTATTTGACGTGAAGTATAACTGTTCATCCATTTTGCAACTTTCATCAATTTTTTATCCTCTAAATGCCAAAAATGTTTGTATATTCTGTGGACCGAAAAAGCACTATCATACTTTTTATCTTTTTTTAAAATTTTCACTGCTTTTTTAATCCAACTAATTTTTCTAAAAATATTTGTTGATGTTAAAAAAACACAGATATCAAATTTTATCTTATAGAAATTTTCAAATTCTAAAAGAGCATTTTTTAAAGTTTGTTCTGTAGTTATAAAATCACCTGCAAATTTTTTTTTTCGTAGAAAAGGAACTTCAGCTCCATATTTTTTTGAAACTTTTGCAATTTGCAAAGAGTCTGTAGATACACATATTTTATCACACACCCCACTTTTAAATGCAGCTTTTATAGGAAAATAAATCAAAGGTTTGTTGTTTACTTTTTGCAGATTTTTCATCTTCAGCCCTTTGGAGCCGCCTCTTGCAGGTATAATACAAATTACTTTTTGTTTTTTCATTTAAAATTTAATCCTACTAGTTTTACATTCAGAAAAATTTTTAAAACCTCCATTTGTCATTGTGGTAAGCAACTCACTATTAAGAACGTTAAATATATTTTTTACGCCTTCTTTACCATCACAAATTAAACCATGTATTGCTGGTCTTCCTATCCCTATAAAATCAGCTCCTAAACATAATAATTTAAGTATATCAGAGCCTTTTCTTACACCACCGTCTACGAATATTTTAATTTTTTTGTTTGAGATTTTTTTTTTGATTTCTATTAAAGCCTCTACTCCACTTATCCCAGAATTAAACATTCTCCCCCCATGATTGGAAATCCACAATCCATCACATTTTAATCTTATACAATTTAAAGCATCTTCGGTTGATAATATGCCTTTTGCAATTACTGGTAATTTTGTATTTTTTTTAATAAATCTTATTAATTCCCAATCGTAAAATAGAGCCGCCTCTTGATTAGGTGGATTTGGATTTGTTCTTTTACCAATTGTTCGAGCATCATATCTAGACTCTCTATCCAGATATCTGTGAGATCTTATATTGGCATCAATACACACTATAATTGCGATACACTTATTTTTTTCAGCATTCTTTATTTGTGAACTTATCCATTTAAGAGAACCAAAGGGAAAAATTGTCCAGCATAGATTGGTTTTTTTATTATTTTTTCTAATATCATCAAGACTCATTCTGCCTTGTGTACCAAAAACACCCACTGAATTAATACTTGAAATACCTTTTGCAGTTTCAATTTCACCATCTCTATGAAATTGAGTTTGGTGTCCCATAGGGGATAAAATTAATGGAGATGAAATTTTTTTTCCAAAAAAATTTGTAGTTAGATTTATTCTTTTAACTTTTTTTAAATGAAATGGTTTTATTTTAATATTGTTTAAATCAATAATATTTTTTGATGTGGTATAATTATCCTCAGCACCTGACTGTAACCAATTAAAAATTTTCTTATTTATCTTTTTTTTTGCAAAATTTTCAGCCTCCCTTAAAGTAACAAATTTTTTATTAGATTTTAAACTTTTCATTTTTATTCTTTTCAAAAAATTTAACAGTGATGTACATCGTAATAATTTTCTTTAAATGTGAAAACCAAGGGTCTCAGCTGGGTACAATTTGATATAATTTCTACTTTTTCAGTTTTAGTCATCTTTACCATTATGTCATTATCGGGTTCAATAGAATAATTTTTACCATTAATAGAAAATTTTACTAATTTGTTTGTTGGGTTATTAAAAAAAAGTTCCAGTTTATCGGCTTCTGAAAAATCTTCTTGAATAAAATACTTGTAATTTCTTAGAAAAGAAGTTTTAACAAAATTAGACTGAATTTTTCCATTTATAAAATTTTTTCCTTTTACAAAACTATTTCCATGAACAAAAGATGGATTTTTGCCTTTCTTTGAAAATCCAAGATAACATCTGTTGCTTAATAATAAATTATCTAATCCTTCTTGTTTATGATCATGGAATATGTAAAAGTGTCCGTAAACCTCTTTATTATTCATAAATTTTTTGTCTATACAAATTTCATTAAGTTTTTGTATTTTGTCTAAATTTAGTTTTTTAATAAAATTATTTTGATTATCAAAAAAAATTAATTCTACCTTTGAATTTTTAATATTATAAAAAATATTTAGGATATCGCTAAATCTAAAATAAGTTAAAAAATCTTGATCTGTCCTAAATAGAAAAGCATCTGAAATTGAAACATTTGGAGATGAATACTTATTCATTTGAACTGGCTTCAACTTTAAACTATTTCTTAAAGTTATGATTTTATCATTTGAAAAGATTTTATTTATTAATGATTTCATTTATTTTCTTTTTTAGGTTTCCTACAACTTCATATTTATTTTTATTAAGAATATATGTATGTGGTGGATGGGTATGCTCAAAAGATAAATCTCCATTTTTTTCAGACAAATAAATTGGTATACCGAGATAATCCGAGGTAAATATATAAAAGTTTTTATTTATAAATTTTTTATCAATTTTGACAAGATTAGAATAATTTGATTTTAAATTTTCTTCAAATAGTACTTTTTGATCTTCTATATCAACAATATAAAATTTAAACTCCTCATTTGTTGGCATGTGAAACACGTTTCTGAGTAATACATAATTATTTTCAGCATTCTTATTCGTCAACAAATATAAAGACGATAGTATATTTCCCTTTTTTTTGGTCATAACATAAGGGTATTCTGACTGATAGGAAGAATAACCATTATTTTTTTTAAAAACTTTTAAATTGCATCTAAAAGAAGGAGAGGTGTTGGAAAACGTATTTAAGTCTTCCAGTTTTTCACCCACATTATTTGAAAAGTGTCTTAAAACTTCTTGCTGAGTTGCTAAAAAAAAAATTTTATAATTATCAATTTCATTGGCCTTAAGTTTATAAAAACTTTCTGTTTCTTCAGTTTTTTCTCTCTTTATTAACCATTTTGAATTAACTATGTTTGCTGAATAAAGCAGAATATCTTTGTTGAATTTTCCTGAATTTTGAAATTTTGGTATTGAGATTTTTGACTGAATATCACCTTGATTTACTCCAAAGAAAAAGTTCATAAACTATTTTTTATTATTTATTTAATGCTAATACAAACATATTTATTGAATATTAACCATTTGAGTATAGAAGCAATAAGCGATATTTAATAAATATAAATATTGTCCTAAAAAAGACAAATTAAAATACAAGTATTCTCTAATGTGCGGAATTGCAGGAATTTTACCCTTTGACGGACCCTCTGACAAAAAGAAATTGCATGTAATGGTAAGCTCTATTGCACATAGAGGCCCTGATCAAAAAAATATTTTTCAGAACAGTTTGGGAATTTTTGGTTTTTTACGTTTAAAAATAATAGATTTAAGTGATAGATCTAACCAACCTTTGCTATCAAAAGACAAAAAAATTCAATTAATATACAATGGTGAAATATATAATTTTAAAAAATTAAAAAAAAAATACTTTCCTCAATCTCAATTTTTTTCTGAGGGTGACGGTGAAATCATTATTCATCTTTATGAAAAGTTTGGAATTTCTTTTATTGAAAAAATAAAAGGGATGTATTCGATTTGCATTATTGACTTGAGAAATAATAAAGTTTTTTTAATTAGAGATAGATTCGGTATTAAGCCTTTGTATTATACTAAGAAAAATAACAAAATTTACTTTTCATCAGAAATTAAAGGGCTTTTAGATAAAAGCGAGTATCAAATTAATGAAAAAGAAGCATATAGGTTTTTTAAACAAGGTTTAATCAATTCAACAGATGAAACTTGGTTTAAAAATATTTATCAGGTCAAGCCCTCACACTATTTAGAATTAATTAATAATAAGATTATTGAGAAAAAGTATTATGATATAGAAAATCATATAGACGAAAGTCTTGATAATGAAAATAAATCATTTAAATTTTATATTGAAGAATTTAAAGAAAGAATTGTAAATTCCTTTGAAGAACATAATTATTTTGATGTAATAGCTGGTGTGCATCTCTCTGGAGGTGTTGACTCCGCAGTTTTATCAGCCTTGATGAACTATTCAAAAAAAAAATATAAATCATACACTTTTGATTTCAATGATAAAAAATATAGTGAAATGGAATTTGCAAAAAAAATATCTGAGAGCGCAAATATCAAAAATTTTTCATCTAAATTAAATGAAAAAGAAATCCCATATTATCTTGAAGAAGTGCTGAGCAGAGAGTATGAACCATTTTCCTCTCTTAGGATACTAAGCCAACACAACCTTTATGATACTTATAAAAAAGAGTCTAAAGTAATTTTTGACGGGTCTGGTGGAGATGAGGTTGGGGCGGGCTATAGCTATTATTTAATTCCATGGTACTTGGATAATTTAAAGTTTTTAAATAAAGATAGATTAAAAAAAAGATATTATGAAAACTTAATAAATATCAAAAATGATACTATCTCTGCATCTGATTTTCTTAATGGTTCTTTTGCGCAATTTAGAAATCCAGGATCCTCAACAATAGATGGGAGTAAGTATAAAATAGATAGTATATTTGAAAAAAAATTTCATTTATCAAATTTTGATTTAGATATTCCCAAAAATTTTAAAAGTCATCTTAGGAACTCTCAATATGCAGATTTATACTACTTAAAATTACCGAGATCTTTGAAGTATGCTGATCGAAGTTCAATGCATAACTCAATAGAGACTCGAGTTCCATTTTTAGATCACAAGATAGTTGAATGGTCATTGCAGATACCTTCAAAATTTAAATTGTTAGAAAAACAACAAAGAATTATTATGAAGTACCCTTTTAAAAATTACGTAAATAAAAAAGTACTTTATCAAAATAAACGTACAATTGCTGATCCTCAAAGTTATTGGTTAAAAACAATTCTAAAAGACTTATTCTATGATTTAATAAATTCAAAAAATTTCAATTATCATGGGTTTTTAAACAAAAAAAACGTGATTAATTATTACGAGAATTTTTTGAAATTTCCCGAGCATTTCAATAGTTTTTTGATTTTTCAAATATTAATTAGTGAGTTGTGGTCCCAGAGAATTTTATTAAGAAAATGACACTTTGCCATCTTTAATTGTTATAATTTTGTCACATATTTCCAAAGCTTGGGATTTATGCGCGACCAGAAAGATAATCTTGTTATCTTTAAGTTTTTTAATCTCATCAATAATTTTACCCTCAGTTTCTAAGTCTAACGCACTTGTAGCTTCATCTAGAACAAGAAGAGTTCCCTCATCATATAATGCTCTGGCCAATCCTATTCTTTGTCTTTGACCACCAGATAATTTAACACCTTTATCGCCTACAATTGTATTGTATCCTTTGGGCAAACTATTTATATAATTTGAGAGTTCTACTTTTTTTAAAATATCTTCAATTTTTTCGAAGTTAATCTCATTTTGTTTTAAACCAAACGCGATATTTTCAGCTATAGAATTGTCATTTAGGTAAATCTCTTGAGGAACATAACTAGCGTAGTTTTTTCCAAGTATTTTTTCCTCTAGTATATCACTTCCATTTACAAAAATATTTCCTTTACTTGGTATTAATAATCCTAGAATTAAATCTATGAGTGTAGTTTTTCCAACACCAGACTCTCCTTTGAATCCATAAATATTACCTTTAATAAAATCAAGATTTATGTCTTTAAAAATATCTTTTTGTCCATATCCAAAAGTTAAACCTTTTACTTCTATTTTTTGAATTTGTATCTTGTTTTTGTGATTATTAACTATTTCTTGACTTTCAATTTCAAATTTATTTTTTAAGTTTGAAATATTTTCCACAGATTTAATATTGAATCTTAAATTATTTAAATTTGTATTTATATTTGTAAAAGCTGGAAGAGTTCTAAGAATAATCAAAGTTACTAAGGACAAGATTGGAATTGAGTCCTTGATATCAAAATCTTGAAATAAAAAAAATAGGAGAATTGAGATAATAATAATAACTGCTAAGATTTCAAGAATTAGTCTTGGTAATTTACCTACCAATCTAAAAATAATTTCGTTATTTTGTTTTTTCGCCATTTCTTTAAATACATTTTGTACAAAAAAATCATTTTTATCAGTTAGTTTTATAATTTTAATTGATGAGATTGCTTCGGTTAACTTTTGTAAAATTTTTTCTGAATTTATTCTTACCTTGATACCAACGTCTTTAATTTTGTTTGCAATAGATTTATAAAAAATAGTTGTAGTTAAAAACATCATTAGAAATAATAATCCAGCAATTTTGAAGTTTGCCGCAAACATAAAAAGAAATAAAAAACAAACAGTAATACTTTCTTTAAAAATAAGAGAAGCGTTTACAATAAAATCTGTAACTCTTTTTGTCTCTCCATTAACAGAATTAATGGTAACAGACGGATTTTGGTTTACATGAAAGCTGTATGGAAGCAATAAATACGATCCAAAAACATTTTTAGCTAAATTTATATAAATATTCTTAACAACTCTTTCCTGAAAAAAGTAAAAAAAAAGTAAAAATAAATTTTTGAATAAAAATACAAATATCAAAATTACCGATGAAAGGAACGCTAATTTAGTTATTTCCAAAGATAGAATAAAATCTTTAATGAATGGTAAAGGTATTTTTTGAGATACTATTTCTGGTTCAGAAATAAAAATTATAAATCCAACTAAAGAACCAATACTAATAGTTTCTATTAATCCTAAAATAATTGAAAAGAGGACTAATATAATAAGGTAGTTTTTTTGTTTTTTATTTAATATTACATTTAAATTGCGAAATACAGATTTCATAAATTTGACTTATTAGAAGTACATGATTTAGTCAATATTATGTTTTAGTTATTAATATGTGATTAATTCAAAATTATTATATTTTATGATTACAATTGCTAAATTTTATATTAAATATTCTTAAAAAAAATGTTGAAATTTTAAAATCTTTTATGATCAAATTTAAATTAAAGACACCTAAAAATATAAATAACTCCAAACTAATTGATTTTTTTAAAAAAATTGGATTGAAAGAACTAATAAGTTTGAGCAAAACTAAAGGCAAGGGCGTTAATGAAATGATTTCTAAAAACCCTTACAAACCAGAATTAAGAGACTTATATAACCTGTATAATTATATAATTCTAAATAAAAGAATAACTGTTCTTGAGTTTGGATCTGGTTGGAGCTCAATGGTGATACTGTTAGCTTTAAATGAACTTAAAACCAAATATAGTAAAGAAGTAACTAAATTGAGACGAAATAATCCGTTTGAATTATTTATTTTAGAAAATGAAAGAAAATATTTTCAAATTACAAAAAAAAAAATCAAAAAATTTATTAAAAAAAAAAATATTAAGGTCAAAGTAAATTTTTGCTTTTCTAAGGTAAATATGATTAATTATAAAGGAAACATTGCATCGGAATATCAAAATTTACCCTTATGCAATCCTGACTTTGTATATATAGATGGTCCAGATCAGTTTAATATTTATAAAAAGATAAATGGTATAAACATTAATCATAAAGACATGATGCCAATGATTTGTGATCCTTTAAAATTTGAATATTTTTATACACCAGGTACTATCATTTTAAGTGATGGAAGAGCGGCAAATATAAAGTTTCTAAAAGATAATTTTAAAAGAAACTGGTTATACAAAAATGACGTTAAAAACGACCAACACATTTTTGTTTTAAAAGATCCATGTTTAGGAAAATATAACAAACGTCAATTAGATTTTTACAAGTAGTGTTTAATTTTAAATTTTTAGAAAAAAAAGATCTTATCGATGAATAACTATTTAAAAAAATTTCTTTTAATTAATAAAAAAATAATTGATCCTAAAGATAAAGAAATAAAGGTTGTTATTGCAGACAGATCTAGATTTCAAGACTGTCTGATCAACGCAAGTTTTGGATCTGCATTTTGTATAGAACATAAAGCAAACGCTTTGATAATATCTGATAAAAAAAATGAAGTTTATAAGAACATTTATGAAAGTTTTGGGTATACAAAATTTTTTGAGGGATTAAAGGTAGAAAATTTTTTTTCATTTATTTTTTTAAAAACTTTGCTGATTTCGATAATAATTTTTTTTATAGATTTGATTAAGATTTATTTTAAAGGATACGAATGGTTTATAAGGAATTATAAAATTGAGAGTATCCCTTTAGGCGATTTGATTTATAATTCATACGTGAGGTATGATCATTCTTATCTGAAAAAATATCCAGACTTAAAATTTACAAAAATTCTTTTAAGTGTAATTATAAAATTTAAAATATTTAGTCATTTTTTCAAATTATATAAAATTAAATATGTGTTGGCAAAAGGTGGTCCATACGCATCAAGCAATGGAATTTTGTTTAGATTTGCTTCTTGTAAAAATATTAAAATTATTAAGTTAGAAGTTCAATCTTTCAATTATAGAATAGGTTATTCAGTCATAAAGAAATATTTTAAATTCAATTTTAATAAGTCTTATTTACTGCTGCGAAATAAGAGTTTTTTTTGGAAAGAGATAGAAAAAATAACTTTACCGAAACTTGATAAATTTATAAAAAAAAGAAACTTCGGAAAAATTCATAGTAATTTTTCAAACAGAAATGATTTAAAAAAAGCAAACTTAAAAAAAAGTTTTTGGACAAAAAAGAAAATCATTCAAGACATTTTTAAAAGTAAAGACTACAAAAAAAAACTTATTCTTATAGCGCCTCATGCTTTTTCTGATGCACCTCATGGTGAGGGAACGCTTGTTTTTAAAGATTATTACACACATTTTAAAGAAACTTTAGATTATATATATGAAAAAAAATTAATTAATGCCTTTTGGTTGGTTAAACCACATCCTTCAAGAAAAGATTATGGAGAACTGGGAATGATAGAAAAAATGATGAACAGTTATGAAAGTAACTATCTTAAATTATGTCCTAAGGATTTAAGTGCAATAAATTCAACTGAAATATGTGACAATGTAATTACATCGACAGGGTCAATTTCTTTTGAGTTTGGATCGGAAGGTAAATATGCAGTTGTTGCAGCACAAGCGTTATATTCAAATCTTGGATTTACAATAGATCATTCATCAAAAAAAAAATACTTTAAAACTTTAAAGAATATTCATAAAATTCAGAAACTTTCAAAAAATAAAGTTATTAAAGCTAAAAGAATTTTGTATGGTGTAGAAACTTTATTTGAAAATAAAGTATTAAAAAAAAGTGAAATATTTGACAAGAAAGTTTTAAATGTGAAAACAAATCAAGATATATTTTCAAAACACTTTATTAAAAATATTATAAAAAGAAGTTTTCTTGAAGACAGTGCAATAAAAGATTTTGCGTCAAAAAAGATTTAGTTTTATTATTAAGAGTACGCTAGTAAATTTTCGGCACGTATTGTTTAACCTCTTTATTTATTTTCCCTAATTCAGGATTTTCTATTAATGCCTTATTCACATCTTTGGGTACAATTTTTTTGTGATTTTTATTTATACTCTTAAATAATTTTTCAAAAAAAGCATAATCTTCTTTTGTATCAATTGTGAGTCTAAACTTTTTAGGAACAATATGGTCTTTGGGAAGCTTAATATTCTTAACTTTAAATTTATTATTACTAATAACATTAAAATAAAGTGTTGGGTGTTCTTGATATTTTTTTCTATTTTTTAGTTTTCGTGCATATCTCTCAACTAACTTTAATTTCTTTAACTTAAATAAACTAATATCTAGTCCTAAAGCTAGATTCCTTTTTTTTAAATTACCAAAATTATTATTAGTTATATAATCGAATTTTAAATTCTTTTTATAAAAATTTATCATAAAATCGATGGATTTAGAGTAGATTAAAGGATTATCTGCAGTCAATCTGACAACTATGTCTGCATTAAATTTTTCTGCAGCACCAATCAACCTTTTTATCAAATTTTTTTCACTTCCTCTAAAGTATTTAAATTTTTTTTTATTTAATAACTTGACTATACTATCATCCTCTCTGTTATTTGAAGTAGCTACGATGACTTCTGATATTTTTTTTGAAGTCTCTAAACGATCTAAAATAATTTTCAAAATTTCGACACCATTTATTTTTTTTAATACTTTTCCATATAATCTTTTTGAGTTCATCCTTGCTTCTACTATTGCTAAAATTTTTTTTTTCATCTGATGTAATTGTAAATAATCTTTTTTATTCTATCAAAGCCTTTGCCATCAATAAGTTTAGTATTTTGAGAAAATACTTTTCTGGTATTAGTAGTTTTGTAAACATTTAAAAGAAAATTAATTTTTTTTTGATTGATATCATGATTTTTACCCCCGTAAATAATAGCGTTTTTATTTTTAAAAAAATTGATTGCGTGTTTTTGGTGAGGGTAATTTTCAAATATTAGAGGTTTTTGACCACAAGCTATTGCTTCAAACATTACAGTACCACCGGTGCATACGCATAAATCTGATGATTTTATTTCATGATATAAATTATTTAAACTTTTTATTTTTTTAAAGTTTTTATCCTTTAGTTTAAATATTTTATTACTTCTTTTTACACCAGGACCAATGACAGCTCTTATATGGTAATTCTTATTGTATTTTAAAATATCAGAAATCCTGAATAAAAAATTTTTAAAGTCAGCACCACCCGACATAACTAATATTCTTTTTAAATTTTTTTTATAATTTAAATTTTTCTTTTTTTGAAAATGATTATTTAAAAATATGAATTTTTCACCTTGAAAAACTTTAATTTTTTTTGACGATTTTATTTTTTTTTTTGTAAAATAAATTCCATTTATTATCATCCCGCTAGTAAGCCTTTTTGTGCTAAGCTCATCAAAACTAACTCTTTTTTTTATTTTAAATTTATTAAGAAAATTTGATAAATTTTTTTCTATTCCAAGCGTATCAATTATAAAAATATCATCAGGGTATAATCGTAAATTTTTGATATTCTTTTTTGAAAAATATAGAATTTTTTCAGATGAGTTTTTCCTTATGAAATTAAAGGCAAAAGAGTTTTTTTTAATTAAAAAAATGAAATTCATCTTATTAAAAAATTTTTTTTTTAAAAAACGATATAATTGCAAAATTCTTATTATATGGCCTAATCCTGAATTTCTACCTTGATCAGCGTCGACTCGGAAATAAATTGTTTTCTTCATTATAGTTTAATGTTAAATAATCTGATTTATGTCAAAAAAATTTAATATCTCATCCTATGAGATTAAATCAACTCAAAAAGTTTTTAAAGCATTAAAAATTTTTGATAAAAACAATTGTGATTTAGCAATCGTTGTAAATAAATACAGAAAGTTTTTAGGCATAATTACTTCCGCTGATATTAGAAGAGGTTTTTTAAATGGTCTAACATTAAAAAGTTCTATCTCTAATATTTTTAACAAAAGCCCTCTTTTTATAAAAGGGACAATAAACGAGGATAAGATTTCAGACGTAATTTCATCAAAAAAGTTTTCACATATTAACCCAGGCTTTATTCCACTCATAAACAACGACGGAAAAGTTTACGATTTAATTAAAAAAGATGATATCTATAACTATCCTAAAAAGAGAATAGTTTTTTCTAGAGTACCTTTAAAAATATTGGTGATTGGCGGGGCTGGTTATATTGGTAGTGTTTTAATTGAAAAACTTTTATCTAAAAAATTTGAGGTAATTTTATTTGATAAATTTATCTATAAAGATATCGAATTTTTTAAAAAAAAATATAAACACAAAAATTTAAAAATAATAAACGGTGACTCACAAAACATAAGCAAAATCTTTAGTGCGATTAACGAAAGTGATGCTGTAATTCATTTGGCAGAATTGGTAGGAGATCCTTTGTGTGAAAAAAGACCTTCAAAAACTTATGCAATAAATTATTTGGCATCTATTACTATTGGAAATATTTGTAAAAACTTAGGTATTGACAAGTTTATTTATGTTTCATCTTGTAGTGTTTATGGTGCAAACACAAAAATAACAAATGAGAGATCTCCTATAAATCCCTTAAGTATTTATGCAAAACTTAAGGCTTTATGCGAAAAAAACTTAATTAGAAATTTAGGTGAAAATATTCGTCCATGTATTTTAAGATTAGGGACAGTTTATGGTGCTTCGGATAGACCAAGATATGATTTAGTGGTTAATTTGTTTTCAGGTTTAATTGCAAATAAAAAAGAAATTACAATTAATGGTGGCAAACAGTGGAGACCCTTTATTCATGTGAAAGATGTTGCCGACGCAATTATTAAGGTCATCAATTCAGATAAAAAAATGGTCAATGGCCAAATAATGAATCTGGTAAGTGAAAACATTCAAATTGCTAAAATCGGAAAAATTATAAAATCAATGTATCCAAAAGCTAAAATAAAATATGAACATAGCACAAGTGATCATAGAGATTATCGAGCATCAAATAAAAAGGCCAAAAAAATGATTAAATTTAAACCTAATTATAGAATTATTGACGGAATTAAAGAGGTTGTATTGCAAACTAAAAAAGAGAAAATTAAAAAATTATTTGATAAAAAATATATTAATATTTTAAACTACACAAAGTTTTAATGAAAAATATAAAACTATCTGAACCATTAATAGATAATTTTGAGATAGACGCTATAACAAAAGTAATGAAAAGTGGCTGGCTTACGTCTGGAAAAATTACTCAAATTTTTGAAAAAAAAGTTTCTAAATATTTAAAGGTTAAAAGAGTATTGGCTGTTAACTCTTGCACGAATGGAATATTTGCCACAATAAAAGCAATGAATTTAAAAAAAGGAGATGAGGTAATTACATCACCTTTTACATTTATAAGCACTATAAATTCTCTTTACCAGTGTGGACTAAAAATTAAATTTGCTGATATAAATCTAACTGATTTTAATATAGATACACAAGATTTAAAAAAAAAAATTTCAAAAAAAACAAAATGTGTTTTGATTACACATTATGGAGGCATACCATGCAATCTTGATCAAATATACAAGTTGTGTGGAAAAAAAATAAATATTATTGAAGATGCGGCTACTGCATTAGGTGCTGAATATAGAAAAAAAAAAGTTGGAAGTTTTAAAAGATCTGTCTCTGTATTTAGTCTTTATGCTAACAAGATAATAACGACGGGAGAAGGTGGATTAATCGCAACAAATAACGAAAATTTGGCAAGAAAAATAAAAATACTTATCTCGATAGGTATAGACAAGTCACCTTGGAAAAGAACTAATGAAAAATTATCCTATAGGTACGATTTAAGAAGACCAGGATACAAATTTAATTTTACGGACATACAAGCAAGCATTGGCATAAGTCAAATGAAAAAATTAGATAAAATTATTAAACGAAGAATTGAAATAAGAGGTAGATACAATAAATATTTGAAAAATTTGGTTCATAAAAATCATATAAGCCTGTACAGCGGAAGCAATGACAAAAAAAGTGCTGAATATATTTATACAATTTTAATTAAAAATAATAAATTTAAAAGAGATAATCTAATAAAATTTTTAAAAAAACATAAAATAGACAGCACTGTTCACTATATACCTGCGCAATATCTAAATTTTTATAAGAGAATATTTAGTAAAAAAAATTTAAAGAATACAAATCAAGTATTTAGAAATGTAATTTCTATCCCATTTCACAATAAATTAACAAATGGCCAAATAAAGTACGTAAGTAAAAAAATAATAAGTTTTTTTAATAATGAAAATAAATAAAAAAAAAACATACATAATAGCTGAAATTGGAATCAATCATGAAGGAAGTTATAAGTTAGCAAAAAAATTGATAATTAATGCGGCACTAGCAGGTGCAGATGCAGTAAAATTTCAAATGTTTAATCCTATAACGCTTGTTTCTTCAGGGGTAAAAAAAACTCATCAACAAAAAAAAATTTTGAGAAAAAAAGAAAGTTTAGCTGAAATGTGGAACAGAATGACTTTCAGATTTAAAGAGTGGCAAGGTCTCCAAAAAATTGCAAAAAAAAAATCATTAGATTTTATTTGTTCTATATTTGATGATGAGAGTTTCATTAAAGCAAAAAAAATTGGTGTCGACGCTATTAAAATTGCATCATCAGACTTAACTGATTATAAATTATTAAGCACTCTTAAAAAAACAAGTAAACCGATTATACTTTCGACAGGTATGGGTTCTTTAAATGAAATTAAAAATGCAATTAAAAAAATTACTTCTAAAAAAATATATATTTTACATTGTGTTTCTTTATATCCTTGTCCACCTAATAAGGCGAACATAAAAAGAATTTTATCTTTAAAAAAAGAATTTAAAAATAAAATTGGTTACAGCGATCATACTCTTGGAATAAATTCTTGTATTTTAGCAATATCCCTAGGTGCTCAAATAATTGAAAAACATTTTACCTTAAATAAAAATAAAGTTGGGGGTGATCATATCCTGTCTGCTGATTTTAAAGATTTAAAAGAAATCTGCAAATTTGCTAAAGAATATAATATTTTAATGGGAACTGGAAAAATAGAACCAAGTAAAAAAGAAATTAAAATGAGAAAATTTTTCAGAAAATCTGTATTTGCTAAAATAGATATTAATATTGGTGAAAAATTGAATTATACCAACTTGGATACCAGAAGGCCCGAAAAAGGTATACCATCTGAAAAAATTGAACAATTATTAGGAAAAGTAGCAAAGAGAAAAATTAAAAAAAATCAAATCATTAAAAAAAATTATTTTAAATAATTTTTTTCAATTTGATTTATAACCCTAACATACTCATTTATTATCTTTAGATGTTTTTTGTTAAAAAAAGATGGGAAACTTATATGATTATTGTGAAACCATTTTGAATTTGGTAATGAGTTTTTTTTGTAAAAGAGAGAGTAGCCTTTATGTATGTCACCAATTCTTCTTGTATTAAACGTATTTGTCATGTGTAATGGGGGTGTAACTGTTTTTCTTGCATCAACATTTTTTATTTTTAAAATTTTTATCAATTTATCTATTCCCAAATTTTTGTTTTTTTTTACTATAACTTTATAGCCATAAAAACCGCCTCTTTTAAAGTTTTTGATACTTTTTGGAGGAATTAAAATTTTTGAATTTGAAATTTTTTTTGTAAAAAAGTCAAAAATTTTTTTTCTTTCTGAATTCATCTTTCTAATATTTTTTAACTTTTCATTTGCAAGCTTAGCGGCTAAGAAATGTATTCTATACTTTGTACCTAAACCTGTTTGAATAAATTTTCTATATTTAAGGGATTTTATATCTTTATAAAGTCTAGATCCAAAGTCAGATAAAAGAATTGCCTTTTGATAATTATCATAATTATTTGTAACTAAAACACCTCCCTCGCCACTAGCAAGTAATTTATTGTTATCCAAACTAAAACATCCAAAATCTCCAAAATTACCTACTAATTTATTTTTATATTTTGCACCAGGCGAATGAGCACAATCCTCGATGAGTTTTAGATTGTACTTTTTTGAAATTTTTACTATTTTTTCCATCTCACATGGTTGTCCCCACCAATGAGTGACTGAAATAGCTTTAGTTTTTTTTGTAATAAGTTTTTCAATTTTGTGAGGGTCAATGTTTGCAAATTTTCTATCAACATCACAGAGCACTGGTTTGGCTCCAATTAAAAAAAGGGGAATCACAGTTGCAGGAAAAGTGTAATCAGAAATAATTACCTCATCGTTCATTTTTATACCGCTAGCAAGATAGGCTATATGCAAGGCGGCAGTACCAGAAGATAGAGCTAAGCAATACTTAGATTTATTCTCTTTTTTAAAGTTACTTTCGAATTTTTCGATAATATCAGGTAAACCGTTTTTACCAATCTTGTTAGTTAAAAAATACTTGCTTAATTTTAAAGCAATTTTTTTTTCTTTTTCTGGCCAAATAAAATGTGGCTGCTTAATTCTGACAGGTTTGATTTTCTTTAAATCCATTTTTTTAACTAATGAATTTAAACCTTAACTTAAGTATTCTTATAAAAATAGAGTAGACAGCTTTTGATAGAAAATTATTTTTTTCAGTTAAATTGATAAGAGGCCAAAAAACTTTATTAAAATAAACATAAAGCTGAAATTTGTCGTGTAAATGTTTTAATCTTTCTTTTGTTACAGACAGATTTTGCATTGGGGTACTTAATAAATTATCTTTTGAATTATCTAAACCTTTGGAGTCTTTACTCAAATAATTATTTTCTATCGAATATTCTCTAAGTGATACACCTTCCCAAGGTTGAAAATATCCAACCTGACAATATGGTGGTTTAACAAGATAATTTACTTCTATGGTATCATAAATCATTTGAAGTGTTTCTTTTGGAAAGCCAATCATATTGAATATATTGAAACTTATGCCGTATCTTTTTACTAACTTTAAGTTTTCCACAGCTTGTTGGTTAGTAAAATTAGGTTTTTTTATAACTTCTTTTCTTAAATTTTCATTTCCACTCTCTAAACCAAAGCTAATACTCAAACACCCCATCTTCTTAAGAGATTTAAGTTTATTCTCTGTTACTGTATTTATTGTTGCCTCAATTATAAAAGGTAATTTTACTTTAGATTTGTACTCCTCAGCCAATTTTTCCAACTTATCTTCCTTCATTGATAAAAATGTTTCATCTTGATATCTAATGATTTCTAAATTATATTTTTTTTTTAAATACGAAATTTCCCTAATTATTTTATCAATTGATTTTTCTCTTCTAAAGTGTTTTGGGTTTCCATATGTTTTCCTTTGAAAAGGACTTATACAAAAAGTACAGCTATATAAACACCCTCTGCTTAGCTCATAATCCAAACACCTATATATATTACCATGAAAAGGTCTATACAATGTTCTTTCATCATAAATATCAAAGTCTGCAAATGGTAGGTCATCAGGATTAATCAGTGGTCTCAAAGGATTATTGACAACTTTATCGTTGTATAAAAAACTTAAATTTTCAATTTTATTTAAATCTTTCTTTTGATCGATTGAATTTGCTATATCTAAAAATACATTTTCAGCTTCACCTCTAACAACGAAATTTATAGGAAAGTTTTTTAAAGTTTCTTCAACGCTATAAGTCGGAGCAGTTCCACCTACAAAAACTGGTATATTTCCGACATTGGCTTTTTCGATAATTTTTATACCGTGAAAAAATGCATAAAATTCTCCCTCACCATGTAACTGGCTACCCCAATGTGAAAAGGAAATAAAATCAGGTTTGAAAAGATCAACTCTTTTTTGAAATTCATTAATTATATCTATTTTTTTTTTACTAAAGTCAAAATTTTTTCCTTGAAGTTTAAAGTTTTTGAAAAAACCAAGACCAACATTCACATCTTCGTGTGTAGATTCTTTGTCATATAGATAACTAGCGTCCATAAAAGTTGTATCAAATAATTCTACTTCGTGGTTATTTTGTTTTAGTAAAGCCGAGATCAAAGCCGTAGGAATAGACTGTCTTCCAATTGAATCTGTGTTAGGTTGCAGTATTAAAAGTTTTGCCATAGAATTTTATTTAAGTATCACACTATATTCTTCGTAAAATATGTCACATATAGCACAAGAGTTGCAATATTTCAAAAAAATACTAAATATACTAATAAATACATATGAAAATAAATAATATTTCTTCAAATCAAAAAAAAAGGTGTCTAAATGAAATCAACAGTAGAGGATACACTGTAATAAAAAATTTAGTGCCACAAAAAATTATTAATGATTATCTAGAATTAACAAAAAAAATTTATGAGAAAAGAAATGGAACCAGTAAACACACACCTCGAGTTTGGAATACTGCAAAAGTAATACATAACCTTCAAAACAAAGATTTACGTTATGTAAAGATACTTCAGAATAAAATATTTGATGAAATATTGAGGAAAAATATTAATGATCCCTATTTTAGAAATTTAAAAAGAAATCAATCAAATTATATTTTAAATAACTATCAAGCTAGGTCATCAGGAAAAGGTCCTCTTTTTCTCCATATCGACAGTGGCATACCTACGGGAGAGGTGACAACTTTTATTCAAATTTCAATACCTTTAGAGGAAACTAATAAACAAACTGGATGTACTGTTGTTGTGCCCAAAAGCCATAAAAGTAAAAGATTTAGTGATAGAAAAACTAAAAAGTTTAAATATCTAGAAGGCAAACCTGGTGATGTATTTATTTGGGATGGTAATCTTTGGCATGGAAGTTTACCAAACAAAACTGATCAGACGAGATGGACATTAATAGCCACATTCTCTAATTGGAAATTTAAAGGCACATTTGATATTCCACGTTCAATGAGTGAAAAAGATTATAAAAAGCTAAATTTAAAAGAAAAAGTTTTATTAGGGTATTTAAGCATTCCGTCTCACTCCGAAGATCAAAGAGTTTCAAGTAGTTATAAAACAAGTCAGTTAAAAAAAAGAGTAAGAGATTATTATATAAATTAATAAAATTTTTCTAAAAATATAGCTGTGTTAAATACGCTAAATATAAATTTACTATTTGAATTGTCTGAAACTTTTTGATGTTTTAAGAAAGAGCAGAAATTTTCAATATTTATAAATTCTTTTAATTTTTTACTTTTTTTTATAAAATTTAATGATTCTTTACTTTGTAAATTTATAAGAGACTGAATACTAGAATTAAAGCCATATTTCTTGCGCTCTAGTCTGACTTTATCATTTAAGATCCCGTCCATTGCATCCCTAAATAAAGATTTTCCAAATGCATTGTTTATATATAATTTGGGGGGTAAGGATAATGAAAAATTTAACAACTCTTTGTTTAGCAATGGTGCTCTATTTTCAATAGACATTCTCATAGAGTTCATGTCATCTTCGTTGCAAATTAATGGTACAAGCTCATGAAATAATTCATTAAGCATCCTATTTTTCAAGAGAGAGTTTGAATAATTTTTTTCTGAAAACTTAGTCAATTTTGTATTAACAAACATTTGTTTCAAAAATGTTGAGTTAAAATCTGTTATTAAATAGTCCCTCTTTTTTTTATTTAAGAATAAATTAGTATTTCTTAAATTTTTATTAAGCACAAAAGGCTTGATATACTTTTTCCATAAATCAAAATTTTGTTTATAGTCCTTTTTTGTAAGTTCTCTTAAGTGCATTAAAAAATGATCATAATATCCTGTGAACATTTCATCACCACCTAATCCTGAAATTAATACCTTTATATTATTTTTTTTTACGATTTCATGAATAAACGAATGTGTATAATAATTTAAAGATGATATTGGTTTATCATGATAATTTATTAAATCAGTGAGTCGATGCAAAAAATTTTCTTTGTTTGGAAATTTAATTTTTACTGTTTCGCAACCTAAATCTCTTGTTGTAGTATCGATATTTTTTTCTTCATTGTATCTTTTGTCTTTGTCAACTATTGAAAAGCATTTAATCTTTTTGTTAAGAACTTTCGATGCAATCGATGTAAGAGAACCAGTATCAATACCACCACTTAAATAAAAACCTACCGGTCTATCCGAAATTAATCTACTTTCCATTGACTCAATTACTAAAGCCCTTATTTTTTTTATTGCTTCATCCCTAGATATATTTATTTCTTTATTAAACTTTCTCTTTATTAATTGGATTTTTTCTTTTCTTTTTAAACTTGTTAAACAGTACCTGTTAACTGTACCGGGATCAATTTTCAAAATATTTTGAAAGTATGTTTCGTTTTTCTTAAATAAATATTTATAACCATGTTTTAAATAGATATTTAGATGTTCCTTATTAATCTTGTTTATTCTAGTATCATTATCTAAGTTTAATATAAATTTTATTTCTGAGCCAAAAATTAAAGTTTCAAAATTTCTATAAATATACAATGGTTTTTCACCAAAGATATCTCTTGAAAGTATAATTTCATGTTTTTTCATATCAAAAATGCATACCGACCACATTCCATCAAATAATTTAAAACTTTCATTTCCCCACTTATGGAATGCTTTAATTAGCACTTCGGTATCAGACTTTGTTTTGAAAGAATAATTTAAATTTTCTAATTGTTTTTTAATTTTTCTAAAATTGTATATTTCACCATTATAAATCATTGCGTAATTTTTAAAGAAATATGGTTGGTTTGATCTTTTATTTTTATCAATAATTGCTAGACGACTATGAAATAAATTAATTGAGTACTTTTCGTTTAAGATTTTAAAAAAACCCTTTCCATCTGGCCCTCTGTTATGCATCAAAGAAAAGATCTTATCTTTATCGCAATGATGATTTTTTTTTAGTTTAATTATACCTGCAATACCACACATACTAGTTTCTTATATTTTATTTTTTTTTGAAAAACTACTTTATTAATGAATCATAAAATTTAAAAGAGATTTGGTTTTTTCTATTTTTGATTTATTTGGATTATACATCATACCAAATAACCTTGGTTTTTTTCCATTTACCAAAAATTTTTGTTTTTTTAATTTTTTCCATCCGCACTTTCTGTAAAAATAGATTAATTTTTTTTTACATAATAAAAACGATATTTTTTTATTTTTTTTTGATAAAGAAGTATTTAATTCCATGAGAACTTTACCAATTTGCTGACCTCTGAGATTTTGAATAACCGTGACTGTATCAATTAAGTAATATGAAATAGTTTTTTTTTGATATAAGGCTTTTCTCCTACGGATCAAGGTGTATCCAACCAACTTTTTATTCGCAAAAATACAATTATGTACATCTTCTTCTTTTACATTTTTTTTTAACCATTTTTTTTGGGATGATAAACCAAACTTCCAAAATTTGTCCTTTAACCTGCATATGTCATTTTTAAGTTTACTTGAAGCTTTTAAGTTTTTAATCGATTTTTTATCAATTTTTTCAAAATTCTTGTACATTATTTTATTAATTTTGATTTTTTGTAGCTATCTTCAATTAACTTAATTAAATACAAAGAGTTAATTAGAGATGTTATTGGTTTTTTTTTTAATTTAACTATATCGTAAAAATGCTTAAATTGCGTGTCACTAGCTAACAATTTTGAATTAACCTTATAAATCTTTTTGATTTTAATTTTTTTTTTAAAATTATATTTTAAGGACGGCCAATTTATTGAACCGTCCTTAAAATAAAAATCAATTTGAAAATCATTTATTTTTTTTTTATTATATGAAGTTTCAAATAAAAAACGGGTCTGATTCTTAAATAACACATCCAAACAAGCTGCATTTTCTACATTAAAAATTGTATTTTTGTTATAATAATTTTTTCTTTTGAAAATAAATGATTTAATTTTTGATATGATTGGATATTTCATGATGTTAACAACTAATCCAATTATGTGAGATCCCTGGTCAATTAAAGGACCGCCCCCTGAAATTTTTTTATTTGTAAATGAACTATTGACTTGATCGGGAATTTTGACGTGTGCTTTTCCATGAATAAAATTTATTTTGCCGATCTTTTTTCGATTTATCTTAAAAAATTTTAATAGATTTTGAGTTTCATGTCTAAAGTTTTGTTGCTGTAAACATAAGATTTTCCTTTTTTTTTTTGAATTTATCTTAATTATTTTTTTGAGATCAGAACTCTTTAATACCATTGGTTTTTCTACCATAACGTCTTTATCTGCTTTGATTGCTTCAATGATCTGTTTCGAATGGAATTTTGCTGGACTACAAATGTTTATCACATCGACATTTTTATCTGTTAACATTTCCCTGTAAGATTTATAAATTTTATTTATTTTATTTTTTTTTGATAAAGCTTTTGATTGACTCAAATTCACGTCAAATAATCCTATTATTCGATAAATTTTATTTAATCTTTTCAGTGATGGTAAATGAAAATTTGCAGCGTGTTTTCCACACCCTGCAATTGCTAGATTTATCATATTGTCCATAATATTAGGTATAACTTATTTACTGTACAATTAATTTATTATAATTATAAACATTAAAAATTTAAAACTTTATTACTTAATTTGATGGCTTTCAGAAGAATAGTTAATACTAAAAGTATATATGACAACGTATTTGGAAATAATTCAACTTTTTATAAATTAATTCCTCGTAAAGATATTAAAAGACTATCATCAAGAATCAAGAAAAAGGAAAAAAGCTTCTCTTTTAAAAATAAAAAAATTTTAATAGCTGGCGGGTCTGGAAGGTCTGCTTTGGCTTTCTTGAAGTATAAGCCCAAAAGTGTTGTCTACATAGATTTAGTACCAAAAAACATTTTTCGGATAAGATCAATTAATAAAAATATTAAATGTATAAATTCAGATATGGACAATATAAGAAAATTTTTCAGTCAAAATTATTTTGATATAATTTACCTTGAGGGTATTTTCCAACATTTAAATAATCCAGAAAAAACTTTTTTAAAATTATATAGTGTTTTAAAAAATGAGGGATATTTTTATTTAGATTTTTATAGATCTGGTATTATTTACTCTTTATTAACAGAACTGGTTAGAAAAAAAATTAACTTTAGTGACTTCAAAAAATATAAGTTATTCTTGGAAAGAAACAAATTAGATAAAAAGAAAATCTCTTACTCTAGTTCTAACTTATCAGAAAGATTGTACGATGATCTTTTTGTTCCAAATATAAGATTTTATGATGCAAAAAAAACTAGGAAGTCTTTTTTAAAAAGCGAAATAAAGATAACTTATTTCGATAATTTTAAAAAGGTTTCTCAAAGATTTGACTCTTATACGGTTTTTCATTCAATTATCAAAAAAGGAGGGGACATTAAAAATATAAAAATAGAAGATGAAAATAATGAAAAAATTTTTAAAAAGTTTCCTAAGTTTCATAAATTTATCAAAGATTTTACCAAGATAAAATTTCAGAAAAAAGATGACTTATTTAAAGTTATAACTAAAATGTTTTTACTTTATTCGCAATGGTATCGTGTTAAAAATCCTAATAATACAATAAAAATTTTAAATAATTTTATTAAAAATGCTTAAAATAATAAAAATAGAAAAAGACATTTTAAAAGTTCTTAAGAAAGATCTCTTGCAGGTTTCTTCGAAAGGGAGCAAAAGATTAAAAAAAACAGAAGATTTAATTAAATCGGTATCTAAAAATAAAAAATTCAGGCAAAATATTTTTGATGGATCTAATATGATGAGTTCACTTGGATTTGCTTCGTTTAAAATAAGTCAAAAGCTAGAAAAAATTTTTAATGTTAAGTTGGTAAATTGGACTTATCCCCAAGTAAGAATAGATGGGCCTTTTTCTAAAAATTTTTCAACTCCAATTCACAAGGATGCTTGGGTGTTGGACAAAAATAAAACTGGTTTTACCTTCTGGTTTCCATTGAACGAAAAGGGGGCCTCAATTTATTTTTCTAAAAATAAAAGCTTTAATAAAAAAAAATTTAAAATTAAAAATCACCATTACTGGTACCAACAAATCATTGGTGATATAGAATTTAAAAAATATTTTATAAAACATGGGGAGGGTCTAATATTTTCTCAAGAAGAAATTCATAAAAGCGACCCAATGAGTTCGAGACTAACTGTGCAGTTTAGATTTGAAAAATTAAATAATATTAAAAATTTTAAAAGATCAGCTAGTCAAGTATTCAACAAACAAGTCTTAAAGTATTGGAAAACTAAAATCAATTAACAAAAATTCTTTTCAGTGCATAAATCAAGCCAATTGAGCTATTAGTAC